>Ga0075158_10000128_pt1 | contig 55483 bp, 34 predicted proteins | sample JI91814BDNA_FD_70968 | JGI IMG/M metagenome (GOLD analysis project Ga0075158, IMG submission 70968) | Wastewater effluent complex algal communities from Wisconsin, to seasonally profile nutrient transformation and Carbon sequestration -... | ecosystem: Engineered > WWTP > Effluent > Algae... | reverse complement strand
TCTGTCGACATCGGAGCGCCAGGAACGGGCATCTATTCCTCACTCCCAACCAACACTTACGGTTCTTATGATGGAACCTCGATGGCGACGCCTCATGTATCGGGCGCTGCCGCTCTCTACAAATCAGTGTATCCCACGGCTACTGCCGAGGAAGTGAAGCAAGCCTTGCTAGATGGCGCCCGGCCAACAGCTTCGCTCAACGGCAAGGTTGTCACCAATGGACGGCTGGATGTTGTCTCATCTCTCTCCATTGCCCCTCTCCCCAAAATCTCTATCAGTGACGAAACGGCTGTCGAAGGTGACTCGGGCACTACCGATATGATCTTCACCATCACTCTCTCGAAACCATCGTCGAACACGGTGACTGTCGACTGGGCCACTGAAGAAAATACCGCTACCGCCGATGTCGACTACCTCACAGCCTCAGGCTCTGTCACTTTTGCCGCTGGCGAGCTTTCCAAAACAATTACCGTGACAGTTGTGGGTGATACGGATGTTGAACTGCGCGAAAAATTCAACGTTCTGCTTTCCAATCCAACCAATTCCATCATTCGTACTCCGTTTGGTACTGGTGAAATCGTTTCCGAGGATCTCCCTGCCGTTTCGGTCGAAGATGTATCCATTGTGGAAGGTAACTCTGGTTACAAATCACTCTACTTCACCGTACGTCTCAATGGTCCGCATTCAGAAAATGTGAAGATTTCCTACACGACTACGGATGGAACTGCCAAAGCAGGTGGAGATTACGAACCGGAATCGGGGCTGCTAGTTATCCCATCAGGACAACTCTCAGGCAAGGTTCGAGTCAACATTATCAGCGACAACGTCATTGAAGACAACGAAATTTTCTACTTGCGATTATTAGCTGCGCAACAGGGGACCGTTATTGATGATGCGGGTGTCGCCACCATTATCAATGACGATAGTGAGCAAGGCCTAACCATTTCCGATAGTGCAACCATCGAAGGCAATGCGGGCCGCAAAAATATGTATTTCTCGATCGCCTTAGCTGCACCCGCGAAAGCCTTCGTTACCATCCACTACGCGACGATCAATGGCACGGCAACCACCGCCGATCGCGATTATGTCGCTGTATCCGGTCAGGTTTCGATTCGCCCCGGATCAACCTCCGCCACTGTTGCGATCCCAATCTTGGGTGATCGTAAAACCGAATCGAACGAAACCTTTTCGGTCCAAATTGTACGAGCCTTCGGTGCGGTGATCACCGATGGCTTGGCAGACGGCATCATTATCAATGATGACGCAGGCAAGGTGCTTCCACCGCCACCGATTGCGGGCGGTCCTGCCAGCGCTGGCCTTACCAGTTCCAATTGGACACAAGCACTTGTGCCTGTTCAAAGCAGTCGCCCAACCTTCACTCCTTTGACTTCCCCCAACCCACTGGCAACTCGCTCGCTGCTTGGACCACAACCAACGTCGTCTGCCAGCATGAATGAACTGCTCTCGCTGGGAAGCAAAATTGGACCACGCAGCGCTGATACCTTTGCTTCTTCCGTAGACCTAGCCCTCATCGCACTACTAAAAGATGGTGAACGTCTAGCGCGTCTTAACTAGTCCACGGCTCGCTTTTTGCTTCCACATAAACACCCATCCGCACAGGTGGGTGTTTTTTGTATGCCAGTCACTTATACTACAAGTTCCCCAACTTGTAGTATAAGTGGAGGCTCCCCATGTCAACTCTTCGCGCCCCCGTCGGTATCGTAGAAGATGCTGTTGAAAAACTGAAAGAACGCATCTTGCGTACTGATAGTAAAGAGCGTTCTCTTCCCGCGCAGGCGATCCTTGCCCGCGACCTTGGAATCTCGCGAACTGCAGTTCGCGAAGCAATGACCACGTTACAGGCCCAAGGACTCATCGAAATACAGCAAGGCAAACGTCCCCAAATCTTGCCCGTCTCCAATTCGATACTGAGTGCACAACTAAAACTCTTTATGGAGAGACAAGGGGCAACCTTCCACGAATTGATGGAAGTGCGACTACCCCTCGAAACAGAAGTGGCCCGCATCGCCGCCCAACGCGCTTCATCCGACCATATCGATCGCCTCGCCACCTCGATCGAACGCTTAAAATCGGCTAAGAAACTAAGCGACCAAGTCGATGCCGATCGTGAATTTCACGTGGGGTTGGCTCGAGCCACACATAATCCTCTGTTTGTCTCCGTCCTCGAGTCATTCCATCTCGGTCTACAAAGCTCGATGAAAGCAACGCTCGGTAATGTGGGTATTCAACATGCCGTGCGGGGACACCGATCCATTTTGGATGCTGTGCGCAATCATCAACCCGATCTCGCTGCAGACCGAATGCAACGGCATCTGAAACAAGCCATTCGCGATTTTCAATCGCATGCGCAAGGGACTCGAAAATGAACGCTTCATTCAAGTGGTGCCACTATTTTCGTTCCCAGCGACACTGGGCAACCTTTGCGATTATCGCGTGCTTGTACTGGTTTGCCGCCTCGCTAGTTAACGCTCAAGACTATTCTGCGGTCCAAGCCATCTTCGAAAAACATTGCTATGAATGCCATGGCTCGACGAAACGCGAAGGTGGCTTACGTCTTGATCGCGGAAAGTCCATTTTAGCGGGAGGTGATAATGGTCCGATCGTTGTGCGTCAGGACTCCGAAGACAGTGAATTGGTGAAAAGGATCACCAGTACTGCAGAAGATCGTATGCCGCCGGAAGGCCCGGCACTCTCTGCCGAAGAGGTTCGACAAATTAAGAGTTGGATCGATGCCGATCTACCGAATCTTCCGACGAACGAAGACGCAGCCGATGATGACATTCGCTTGTCTCACTGGGCTTGGCAACAGATCTCAAAACCCGCCTTACCCACATCCAAAAGCGAGAACAACTCAGAAACCAACTACATCGCTTTCAATGCGATCGATTCGTTTATCGTTCAAAAGCTACAGGAAAAGGCGCTACCACAATCTCCGCTTGCATCGTGGACGGATCGCTTGCGTCGCCTTTCGTACGATCTTCATGGATTGCCATTAAGCCCCATAAACCAACCAACGCTTGCGGCACATGAATCACCCGAGGAACGTTATGGTCGTGTTGTAGAGCAATGGTTATCCGACCCTGCTTATGGAGAAAAATGGGCTCGACATTGGCTTGATATCGCCCACTATGCCGACACACACGGCTTCGAACGCGACCAGCGTCGTCAAAACGCTTGGCGTTATCGAGATTATGTCATTAACAGCTGGAATAATGATCTTCCCTACAATCAATTCGTACGACAGCAAATCGCGGGAGACGTTCTGGCCCCAAGGGATTCCAACTCAGTTATCGCCACCGGCTTTTTAGCGGCTGGCCCTTATGACTTTGTCGGACAAGAAGAAACTCAAAACGAAGTGCTGCGTCGGCAAGCTCGTGCCGACGATCTGGATGATATGCTGACGCAGATCATGACCAGCTTATGCGGTGTGACGATTCACTGTGCCCGCTGCCATGAACACAAACTCGATCCGATATCACAAGCTGAATATTATGAAATGATTTCGCTATTCGCTGCCGTTCGCCGCAGCGATCGCCCTGTCGATTATCTGCAACTCAAGGAATATGACGAGACGCAAAAGCAGCTTACCCAGAAGATCGCTGAACTGAATAGTCAGTTGCGCAAACTTCGCAACAATGGCTTGGATTTGGCAGATGTAGTTGGTGGAGGAAATGGTTTTGGCACCGGCAAGTCCGATGCGGGTATTGATCCCGCGTCAGGTAATATTCAACTTGAGAAACGTGGCTTCATCCAGAACATTCGCCTCAATCATTTTAGCCCCATTAACACAGTTGGACTTGACGGCATCGCCATACCTGATGGCTCGGTCGATGGCGCAAATCACCAACTTCAAATCACTTCCACAGGGTTAAACATCGAAATACCAGACACATCGGGAGCCTGCTGGGATGCTGTACGCAACGGCCCAGTCAATTCGCAACATTCATTGCAACTAGACGGTGTTGATTATTCTTCCGGCCATACCATGTTAGGCACACATGCCAATGTCGCATTCAGCATAGATCTCGAAGAACTGAGAACAGCATCCCAAAAGGATTTTGCTCGCTTCCAAAGCGGAGTGGGATACTTCGGTCAAACAGAAAGGGAAGGGGCTACGGTTGCCATTTTCCTTGATGGCGTTGAGGTTGCTAAACATGAAAAGCTTGGTCGGCTCGATGGCCTCCACCCCATCGATGTGCCTCTTCACAAGAAGCATCGCTTTCTAACCTTTCTGGTCACCGACAATGGGAATGGTATTGGTCATGACCAAGTTTGTTTTATCGATCCATTGCTGGTGATCGATGAACCCAATTCCAACAATTCGGAGGCGCAGCGAGTTGTTCAAGCAGAAATCGTTCGCATTGAAACTGAGCTAAAGGCTGCACAATCAGCCAAAGCTCAATTGCAAACTCCTATCCGGTACTTTGGAATCACTTCAGGTACGGAAACGCCCATCTTCCGTTTACGACGCGGCAATCCCGAAGATCCCTTGGAAAGCGTGCAACCCAATGCCATTCGCTGCGTGCCAGTTACCATGAAATTGTCTGGGATCACGACGGATGAAGAGCGACGAAACGCGTTTGCTCAATGGTTAACCGATTCGAAAAATCCCCTGACCGCCAGGGTTATCGTCAACCGCTTGTGGCACTACCATTTCGGCAGAGGACTCGTCGATACCCCGAGCGACTTTGGCTTAGGTGGTAACCCACCGAGCCACCCAGAGCTTCTCGACTGGCTCGCTGCCGAATTGATCGAACATGATTGGTCGATTAAACATATTCAGCGGCTGATTTGCAGCAGCTATACCTATCAACAATCATCGCTCAAGCAAGACTCTGCTTACGCAATCGATGCGCAAAACCAATGGCTCTGGCGACGATCGCCGAAAAGACTCGACGCCGAAGCGTTACGTGATACAGTTTTGAGCATGAGCGGTTGTCTCGATAGAAAATTCTATGGCCCAGGCTATGAGGACTTCGACTACCAAGAAGAGTATGCTCCCGTCTATCGTTACAAGCCTGCCAACGAACCCAACCTGTGGCGGCGGTCGATTTATCGCTACATCGTGCGTACGACAACACATCAGTTCCTGGCAACGCTCGATTGTCCGAATGCTGCTAACCTAACTCCTGTCCGCGACCATACTACCACACCCTTGCAGGCCCTAGCTTTACTCAACAACGACTTCATGCGTGACCAAGCTCGGAGGTTTGCCAATCGATTGAAACAAGAATGCGGGGATGATTCGCAGCGCGCCGTCGCGCGAGCCTTTCAATTGGCCTATGCTCGCCAGCCGTCGGAATCCGAAAACGTAGCGGCGATGCAATTGATCAAGCAAACGGATTTAGAGACGCTCTGTTTGATGCTTTTCAATTCGAACGAATTCATCTTCGTGGATTAAACAGGAGTGCTGTCATGAATCTCTCGCGAAGAAACATGCTCTGGAATTTCGCTGGTGGCTTGGGTGGCATCGCTCTCGCCGACTTACTGCATAGAGATGCGGTTAATGCCCATACGACGGATGGGAAGCTGGCCCCATATCTCACGCATACCCCCACAGCGAAAGCGGTCATTGAAATTTTCTGTCCCGGTGGCATGAGCCAAGTTGACACATGGGACTACAAGCCCGAATTGGAAAAGAGAACGGGGCAACCTTTTGACGCTGACGGCAAACTCACTTTTTTTGCATCGAAACCGGGCAACTGCCAAGGGAGCTTTTGGAAGTTTCGGCAGCACGGCCAAAGCGGTTTATGGATGAGCGATTTATTCCCGAAGCTCAGCCAACACATTGACGACATTGCGTTTCTCCATTCGATGCAGAGTAAATCGGCACTGCACGGACCTGCGATGTTCATGATGAACAGCGGCTTTACGCGACCAGGTTTCCCAAGCATGGGATCTTGGGTGACGTATGGTCTGGGAAGCATGAATGAAGACCTTCCCGCATACGTTGTTCTTCCCGATGTACGCGGTTTGCCTCCAGGAGGCGTCAGCAATTGGGGTGCAGGATTTTTGCCTGCCGAATATCAGGGGACCGCATTGGAAGTCGCGATGGATAAGCCACCCATCACGGACTTGTTCCCCAATACGAAATTCAACGAGAGCGATCAGAACCCTGAAGCTGCTCAACAGTTCTTGCATTGGCTCAATAAAGAGCATGCGACCCAAAGAAACGAAGCAGATTTGAATGCGCGTATTGCAACCTATGAACTCGCTGCACGATTGCAATTAAGTGCTCCCGAATCGACCGACATTTCGAAAGAGACCGCAGTCACGCAAGAACTCTACGGGCTCGCTCATCCTGAGGAAGGTTCCTTTGGTCGGCAATGTCTTTTAGCGCGACGCTTGGTGGAGCGCGGAGTTCGGTTTGTGCAGATCTTTTGCGGAGCAGAAAATACAACAGCTAAAAAGATTCGCCCCAATTGGGATTCGCATGAGGACCTGCCAAGAGACCACGGCTATTGGGGTGCGGTACTCGATCGCGGAGCGTCTGCATTACTGGCGGACTTGAAGGAGAGGGGCATGCTCGAGAGCACACTTATCATCTGCACGACCGAGTTTGGGCGACAACCTGCCGCACAGGGTGGTAAAGGCCGCGACCACAATGCGGGGGCCTTTACAGCTTGGATGGCAGGTGGCGGCATAAGGGGTGGAACCCGTTATGGGGCAACCGACGAGTTAGGCTACCAGGCGGCAGAAAACCCCTTATTTTGCTATGATTTACATGCAACCGCTCTCCACCTTCTTGGAATCGATCACGAAAAACTCACTTTCTATAACAATGGCATTCAACGACGGCTTACCGACGTCCATGGACATGTCATTCGTGAGATTTTGTTGTAACTGAATCGTCAACGGCAGCGGTTTGGTTTACAATACGTCCGCGTCTTTTTGGCGTACCCTCCTGTTTCGGCGACACGGCCGCATCTTTTCGGTCTCCCTCCGTCACAACTTCGAATTCACTTCCGTTTGTTCTGTTGAGTCGCAAAATGAGCCATCGATTTCGTCAACTATTGGCCGTTGTCTCGCTGACAACCCTTTCGCTCGCCACGAATCCCTTGTCGAGTGTGCGTGGAGAGAATCCCAATACTCTGCATCAATTTGAAAACACTCCAATCACCGACGTCTACTATTCGGAAGGTGTTGGCGTTGGCGATATCAATGGCGACGGTGTCAACGACATCGTATATGGTCCGCACTGGTATGCTGGTCCGGACTTTAAGAAGGCATCAGAGTTCTATCCGCCGAAACCGCAAAACCGCGAAGGTTATGCCGACAATTTTTTCAATTGGATTTACGATTTTGATGGCGATGGAGCCAATGATATTTTTGTTGTGGGCTTTCCAGGTACTCCGGCATATGTCTACCAAAATCCTGGCCGCACCAAACGCGCTTGGATCAAACATCAAGTCTTTGATTGGGTATCCAACGAATCACCTCATTTTACGCAGTTGGTGGGCGACGAAACGCCCGAGCTAGTATGCACACGCGATGGATTCTTCGGCTTTGCCACCATCGATCGCACCAAACCATTGGAAGCCTGGAAGTTCCATGCGGTTAGCGAACAGGTAACCGATAAAAAATTTGGGCACGGCTTAGGTGTTGGCGACATCAACGGTGACGGACGTTTGGATATCGTGCACTCCAAAGGCTGGCTGGAGCAACCAGCTACTAACGCGACCACAGCGCGTTGGAAACCGCATGTGGCCACATTCAGTTCCGCATACGGTGGAGCTGAAATGTTGGTCTATGACGTCGATGGCGATGGACTCAACGATGTGATTACCAGTGAAGCGGCCCACGACTTTGGTCTTTCCTGGTATCAACAAAAACGTGACGGTGGCGACTCAACCTTTGAACGCCACCTGATCATGGGAAGTCATCCTTCTGAAAACAAATATGGTGTCGTCTTTTCTGAACTGCATTCAGTGCAATTAGCAGACATTGACGAAGATGGTTTGAAAGACATTGTCACCGGCAAAACGTATTATTCACATCATCGCCAGAGCCCGATGTGGGATGCTGGTGCGGTGGTGTATTACTTCGCGCTCCGTCGCACGAAAGATGGTGTAGATTGGCTTCCCTACCAAGCTGCCGCCGACACAGGTATCGGTCGCCAGTTGATTGTCACCGACATCAACAAAGACAACAAACTGGATATTGCCGTTGGTGGCATGAAAGGTGCCTTTGTTCTCACACACGCTGATAAAGAAGTCGACGAAGCGACCTGGAAGGCCGCCCAACCTAAACTCTACACCGGCAAGAAATTGCCCTCCGTGACCAATGCGATTGCCATGCGTGGACCAAAAGCAACATTGGGGCGCGCATCTGGTAAGATGAAGGACGCTGTTGAAGGTGAAACGCTCAAAGCAAAAGTTAGCGGTGGAGGCGCTGCAGCCCAAGGTATGGGCGGATTTGCTGAAGACACATGGAGTGGCGAGTCGCAACTCTGGTGGACAGGCGCGAAACCTGGCGATACGCTCACGGCGAAAATCCCCGGTACTGCCAAAGCAACTACCTTGCAATTAGCGCTCACCTGCGCTTTGGATTATGCCATTGTTCAAATAACAATTGATGGCAAGCCAGTCGGAGCCCCTGTCGACCTTTACCATCCTCAAGTTATCACTACCGGAGTTCTCACATTTGACGATGTGAAATTGAATCCTGGGGACGAACATGACTTTGGAATCGAAATCGTGGGTGCGAACCCTAAAGCGGCCAAAGCTTATATGGTCGGTATCGATTGGGTTCGCCTCGTTTCAGCGGAAGAGGCGAAGGCGGCCGCCGTCGATGACGAAGATTCACAGTTGCCATTATCCGCCAATGGTAAGCCCTTAAATCTCGATTTCGAAACGGGTACCCTGCAAGATTGGACGGCGACCGGTAATGCGTTCGAAGGACAACCCGTCGAAGGTGATGTTGTTTCCAAACGACGCAATGACATGAGCAGCCAACATCAAGGGAAATTTTGGATTGCTGGTTTCGAAAAATTGCAAGATACGGGAACTGGCACTTTGACAAGCGTTCCCTTCGAGGTCACGCATCCGTACGCCAGCTTCTACGCGAACGGCGGAGCGGATGCGACCTCGCGAGTCGAGCTTGTGTCCAAGGAAGATGGCAAAGTCATTTACCAGATCGTGGGCCAGAATGTAGAGAATCTTCGTCAAGTTCATGTCGATTTGCGTCCATATCAAGGCAAGATGATTATGGTCCGTTTGGTGGATGAGTCTAAGAACGGCTGGGGCCATCTCAATTTCGATAACTTCCGTTTCCACAAATCGGCACCAAAGAAATTCACGCCAGCCAGTATCAAGTTAGTACCCGATGATTATCCACTTGCAAAAGTGGATGCTGCTCAAGCTGCCGCAGCGATGAAGGTACCTGAAGGATTTCGAGTTGCCGTTGCAGCTACGGAACCTGAAGTGATGCAACCGATTGCGATGGCGCTTGATGATCGCGGTCGCGTTTGGATTGCAGAAGCCTACGAATATCCAATCCGCGCCAAAGGTGCGAAAGGTCGCGATCGAATTGTCATTTTTGAAGACGTCGATGGTGACGGTACGCTTGAGTCCCGTAAAGTCTTTACCGAAGGACTCAATCTGGTTAGCGGCCTCGAAGTGGGCTTTGGTGGTGTGTGGGTCGGTGCAGCACCGTACCTGATGTTTATCCCCGATCAAAATCATGACGATAAACCCGATGCCGAACCCCAGATTTTGCTCGACGGTTGGGGGTATCAGGATACCCATGAAACTCTTAACGCTTTCATCTGGGGGCCAGATGGTTGGCTGTACGGTTGCCATGGCGTTTTCACTCACTCCAAGGTGGGCAAGCCAGGCTGTAAAGACGAAGAACGCCAACCTATTAATGCGGGAGTATGGCGATATCATCCCACCAAACATGTTTTCGAAGTTTTTGCTCATGGTACCAGTAACCCATGGGGCGTTGACTTCAATGACTATGGCGATGCGTTTATCACTGCGTGTGTGATTCCACACTTGTATCACATGATCGACGGTGGTCGTTACATTCGTCAGGCAGGTAACCACTTTAATCCTCATACCTACCGCGACATTGATACCATCGCAGACCACTTGCATTATCTGGGTGCAACGCCGCACAGCGGTAATAACAAGTCTGATGCTGCTGGTGGTGGCCATGCTCACGCAGGCGCTATGATCTATTTGGGTGGTCGCTGGCCAGAAAAATATCGAAACCAACTTTTCTTCAACAACATTCACGGCCAACGCTTGAACGTCGATGCGCTCAAGCCAGACGGTTCCGGTTATGTGGGAACTCATGAGCCGGACTTTCTGTTGACCGGAGATCAAGCCTCGCAGATTCTTAACCTACGCTATGGTCCCGACGGCAACGCGTGGATGATCGATTGGTACGACATGCAAGCCTGCCATCGAACGGAAGTAGAAATCCACGATCGAAGCAACGGTCGTATCTACAAAATCATCTACGGCGAAAGCGAAGCAGGTACTGATCTCACGAAACAAAGCGATGAAGAATTGGCCGAACTTGTTCTACATCCTAACGATTGGTTTGTGCGGCATTCACGTCGATTGCTGCAAGAGCGATTTGCGGCTGGCAAACTAGCACCTGCGGCTCGGGCTCGCTTGGAACAGATCGCAACCAGTGATGAAGTGGACACTCGAATCCTGCGTGCCGCTTGGGCTCTGCATGTTACCGGTGGAGTGAGCGATACACTCACACAGACGTTGCTTACCCACAAGAGTCCTTATGTTCGCAATTGGGCGATTCGTCTTAAGATGGAGAACAAAGAGAGCTCCACCGAAGTCGCTTGGATCACCACACTTGGTAAACTCGCCGCAGGCGATGACTCACCCGTTGTCCGACAAGCGATCGCCTCGGCCGCCAATCGCCTGCCACTCGAAAGCCGCTGGACCATCCTGGAAGGCCTGTGCAGTCATGCAGTGGACGCCGACGATCATAATTTACCATTGCTCTATTGGTATGTCGCTGAACCGCTGGCCGATCTTGACCCAACTCGAGCTTTGGCATTTGGGCTCTCAGCCGGAGAGAAGATTCCGCTTTTGCGGGAATTCATGCTCAAACGCATCGGTAGCTCCAGCGCTGAACAAGCACTGGAAGTTCTGGTGACCGGTTTAGGTAAAGCCGACAATGCGAACCTACATAAAACCTTCTTGGTAGCAATTCGCTCAGCACTTAAGGGACAACGCAAGGTCAATGCGCCAGCCGCATGGAGTGGCATCTACGAGAAACTAGCCAAATCGTCTGATACCGAAGTTGCTTTACAAGCGACCGCGTTGGGAGTCACGTTTGGTGACGCTGCTGCGATGGGTGTCATGCGAACCTCGGTTCTCGATGCAAAACAACCTGCCAACGAGCGCAGAGTAGCATTGGAATCATTGATCGAAGCAAAAGATCCGCAATTGGTGGATACGTTGTTGCAACTTGTCAGCGATGCGAACTTAGCAGATGTTGCTATTCGCGGCCTAGCCAGTTACGACAGCCCCAAAACGGCCACCGCCTTGTTGGGCAGCTACGGCAAAATGAGCCCCGAACTGAAACGCATCGCGCTGGCAACGCTCTGTGCTCGAGCCAATTCGGCTATCGAACTGCTAAAAGCAATCGAAGCCAAACAGATTGCCAATACCGATCTGACCGCCGATCTCGTTCGACAACTTCAGTATCTCAAGAACGAATCGATCGACAAATCTTTGGGCAAAGTCTGGGGGACGGTGCGACAATCTCCCGAGGAAAAACTCAAGATGATCGCCGAGTATAAAGCGCTCGTCGCTTCGACCACGCAGCCCAAACCTGACCTCCCACTTGGACGTGCGATCTTCGCGCAAACGTGTGGTAAGTGTCACATGCTTTACGGTGTCGGCAACCAGATCGGTCCTGATCTTACTGGCTCGAACCGTTCGGATTTGGATTACCTTTTGAGCAACATCATCGATCCAAGTTCGGTCATGGCTAAAGAGTATCAACCGACGATTATCCTTACCGACGATGGACGTGTGATCACGGGCTTAGTCAAAGCCGAAGATGAAAAGACCATCACCTTACAAGCAACCGATGAACTCATCGTGTTGCCTAAGGATGAAATCGAAGAACGTCAACTTAGTGATAAGTCGATGATGCCAGATGACCAGTTGAAGCAATTCAATGAACATCAAATTCGCTCTCTGATAGCCTATCTTTCCGCGAAATCTCAAACTCCGATGAAGGCCACGCCAGAGAACACGACAACATTGTTCAATGGAGTTGACCTCAAGGGATGGTCGGGAGCAGAAGGTCTGTGGTCCGTTGAAAATGGTGAAATAGTGGGCCGCACCGAAGGACTCGACCATAACGAATGGTTAGTAAGCGATTTGGAAGCCAGCGATTTCCGGTTGTCCTTGGAAGTCATGCTCGTCAAAAACGAAGGAAACAGCGGTATTCAGTTCCGCAGCCAGGCCGAAAATGGTGAAGTCAGTGGCTATCAGGCTGACGTCGGGGCAGGCTGGTGGGGCAAACTGTACGAAGAACATGGCCGTGCATTATTGTGGGACAAATCGGGCGAAGAATTTATCAAGCCGGGTGAGTGGAACAAGTACGAGATCGTGGCCCAAGGTGACCACATTCGAACGTTCATCAACGGTCAACCTTGTGTCGATTTGAAAGATCCGAAAGGTAAGAAGAAAGGCATCATCGCCGTTCAACTTCACTCTGGAGGCAAGACGGAAGTTCGCTTCCGAAATTTGCGACTCCAGTTGCTCACGGAATAAATCACCGAGCGGACTTTACGAACACCTGAAAATTCCAACCGCCTGACCTAAACAACTCGGAGTGAGTGATGAAGAGTTTGAATTTCTTCGTGATCACCTTGATCGCTCTGGCTTCATGGACACGAATTGGGACGGCTAATGACGGCCCTCCCAATATCGTGATCTTTCTGGTCGATGATTTGGGTTCCAGCGATGTTGGCTTTGCAGGTGGGAACCAGATTCCAACGCCTTCGATTGATGCTCTCGCGAACGACGGGACTATCTTAGACCAGTTTTATGTGATGCATGTTTGTTCGCCGACACGCGCATCGCTGATGACAGGACGTTATCCGATTCGTTACGGTTTACAGACTGGGGTGATCCGTCCTAATTGGGCTTATGGTCTGTCACTCGATGAGCGATTGCTTTCCAATGCACTGCACGATGCCGGCTATGCAACCGCCGCTCTTGGAAAATGGCATCTAGGAATGCACACCAAGGACTATCTTCCCACGAGACGCGGTTTTGATTTTCAATATGGCAACTATTGCGGTGCCATTGATTCGTTCACCAAGATGAGAGAGAAGGGATACGACTGGCATCGCAATGATGAAGTGTGCCGCGATGAAGGCTACACGACAGAACAACTAACGACAGAAGCCATTCGCTGGATCGAATCCACCGATCCACAGAAGCCACTCTTCTTGTATGTTCCCTTCAATGCCGTTCATGCACCGCTGCAGGCGCCCGAAAAGTATTACGCGGCCTTTGGCGAACTGAAGGGACAGCGGCGAAATTATGCAGCCATGTTGACGGCCGTGGATCAGTCCATCGGCAAGATTCGTGAGACATTAGACCGCGTAAGGGGAGCAACGAACAATGTCTATTTCTTCTCCACCGACAATGGTGGCCCAGCGCCAGGTACAGTAACGCGCAACGGGATTCTCAGAGCCGGAAAAGGGACACTGTATGAAGGTGGCGTTCGCTCTTGCGCATTCGTTAGCTGGAAGGGGCATATTCCCGCCAAACAACATGAATCCGAACCGTTGCATATGGTCGATATTTTTCCAACCTTCACAAAACTTGCGGGAGCCAAAGTGGAGCCAGCACTTCCGCTCGATGGCCGCGATTTTTCCTCACTGGTACTCGGTCAACGCGATATTTGGAAATCCCAACTGGGCCCTAAACCTCGCCCCATATTGATCAATGCGGAAGCCCATCGCGGCGCACTAAGACTTGGAGATTGGAAACTTGTAGTACAAGTTGGTGACGGAGCAGAACTCGCTGCCGAAGAGACGCCAGAATCGGAGTCCCCACCTCAACGCGGAAATCGCCCCAATCGTCGGGCCAATCGCATCAAGACAGGTGAAGAGAAATTTGAGCTGTACAACTTAGCCAGTGATCCCTCGGAAAAAGCAAATGTTGCAGATCAAAACCAAGAAAAGGTGAACGAACTTTTGAGCCTTTACCGGCAGTTCCAAGCGGAGGCCAAACCAGCTTTAGCGACTGAACCCAAACAGACTCTAACGACCCCAGCGGTATGGGGTGAGTGGGAGAACTGAGTTGAACACGATCGTGTGAAACAAAATGTCGCACTGCGTTTCGCACACAGCTCAGAACGCGTTCCGTTTATTCCATGGGTATCAAGAAGAGGGCCACCGATCCCTCAATTAGACGCGATAATCTCTTTTTTGGACCGCAAACTCCGCTTCTCAAGTCGGACGTACTCTAGAGTTCAATAAAGGCCTAATGGGCTGAAACTCTTCTTTCTGGCCCGTTCCTACTTGGCCACTTTTCTCAAGAATGCAGGAGTCATTACGATGTTCCGATTCTTTTCATCCACGCGGGCAGGCGTGTTCGAAGAACGACGCAAGAAGCAAGAAGTCTGGCGTTCTCTTCGGCGAATCATCGACCGCCATTCGGCCAAGGAAATGGTCGTTTCCGAAGACAATCGCAAAGAACCACGTCACGCGATTTCCATTCCAGTGCTGGTGCATGGTTATGGATCACATTGCGAATGTACGCCCGAATTCGCGGTGTCCAAGAACATTTCAGAAGAAGGCATGGCGCTGCTTTGTCCGATCGAAATCGTCGATCACCAAGTATTTTGTTCCGTGTGGGAAGATCACCCTGTTTGCTTTCTAGGGATTGTTCGCCAATCGCATTATGTAGGTGGTGGGTATTGGGAAGTGGGCATCGAGTTCCAAGAGATGACCACGATGCATGATTGGGAACCGTTGCGTTCCATGGCCCAAAATCTCAATCCTCACTCGCGTTAAGCTATTTACGCAGCGAACCAGAGTAGCCCACAGCAGTTTAACACTGCAGTTGAAACTGCCGACGCGCTGAAATGTGGGCTGCGTCGGCAAATTCTCAAAAAAGCGAAAAAATCGGACACGATTTTCTGCGATTTCGCGCCATGTGGAAATGGAAGCAGGATCTAGTTCCCCATGACCGCAATTCTTCACGCCAGATTTTGATTCTTACTCGGTCGCACCCGCGAGCCTTGAGTTGCGTTCAGTGACTGAATGCAAGTTTATCCTCTCTCGCTCGCCCATGTTTTGGATGCACCTACGCGTACATTTTGTGCGTGTGCAGGGAAAGGTGTGTTCAGCATGGGCGAGTTTCTTTACGTGCCCGATTCTGATTTCAGGAATGCAACGAGCTTTTCTCGCTGATCAGTCCCAATAAGATCTACCTCTGCTTCGCGCAGTGTTTTCCAAAGCATGTCATTTTCTGGTGTAGCCCAGAATCGCAATTGAGAGCCACTTTGGTGAACTTGCTGCACGATCGTTTTCAGTTTCAGCTTTTCTTCATCGCTGATTTCACCATTTCCTTGGTAGCGAAAATGGAGTCGCCAATTGTCGCTAATCAGCGGCATGAGTGATGCATCGAGCGGGCTCTTAAGATCACTCAATCGCCCATCAACGCCCACGCAGCGATCTGCGTCATTTTTGATTGTTTCGATGGGGCGGTTTCCACTGACAATGATCTTCACCGCCGGCTTGGTTCCTGCTGGCGCGTTCACCATCGGTCGATACTTGGCCAACAACTGTTTCAGTGCTTGATAAGTTGCCTCTCCCTCACTTTTGAAATCCACCAATAAGAAGAGAGTCTCACCATTCGCAAAGATCTTATTGCCATTGGCATTAAAGAGTTTGAACAAAGGCTCGAGATATAGGTTATCCAAACGTTTTGACATTTGAACATCCGAGCGATTGTGAGCGACACATAAGCTACCATCGACCAACCAAACATCGGCTTCGATGGAGGCAAAACCAAAGTTGAGCGAGTCAACCAACGGATGTGCATGTTCGTAGTCGTTGTGCGCGTGGCTATGCGGCAAGTACTTTGGGAGTGTTGTCTTGTCTTGCGAGGTCACCCGATTGGGCCACAGTGTTTCACCCGCCAACAAAATACTCAGCCATGTCACAATATTTAGAGGTAGAGATTTGAACACTGACTGGACTCTCCACGCAGGGATGTAGACGCAGGGATGTAGAGGGTGAAAGAGAAGTGGAAGTTACTCGAAGTCATAAATCACGGGTCAATTCCGTATCGAGCGCCTCTAAATTGGCTAAACCCACTTGAAAAGTGGGGGCCCTACATGCCATTCTATAGGATACCCTCCGGCCAAGTATCTATGTAGAACGGCCTTACACCTATCCTAACTTTGTCTGCTTTTGGCTCATTCATTCTGGGTTTTGCAACAATGCGTTACGCCTTCGTTCGATCGAGTAAACTTTTCTATTTTACGAGTTGCCTCTCTTTGCTGTGCACATCGGTTATGGCACAAGAAAAGGTGGGCAATATCTACGAGCAAAATGTGGAGGTGATGAAGTCGGTCGTATCGACCGCCACCAACACAGAAGCGCCTGTCAATTACAGCCAATTGCTCAGCAACGGTCCCAAGTCCAAATGGATTTGGGGCGAGAACGATAACAAGAATTATTTCTTCACCAAGAAGTTCCAAGCCACCGATGTTCGCCGCGCGATTCTGGCGTCGTCCTGCGACAACTTTCACAAGATAACTCTGAACGGCAATCTCATTGGCCAAAGCAACAACTGGTCCGAAGCGATGCAGGCGGACGTGACCCTGCTATTGGTGAAATCGGGCGATAACGAGATTGTAGTGGATGCCAAAAATGAAGGTGGTCCAGCCGCCTTCGTTTTCAAGCTCGTCTTGGAAGACAGCAAAGGCAATATCACCACCATCGAAAGCGATAGCAGTTGGAACGTTGGTAACCGTCGCAATGCGACCGCCCCAGGCGCTGTTCGCGTTGTAGCCGAATATGGCGCACAACCATGGGGTACCGTGTTTGAAAACGTCGCCATCGATCCTACGAAAGGCGATTTCATTGTTCCTGAAGGTTTTCAAGTTGAGAAAATCTTCACGGTCCCACGCGATGAACTCGGCTCATGGGTCTGCATCACCACAGATAACAAAGGCCGCTTAATCGTTAGCGACCAAGAAAACAAAGGCTTGTGCCGCATCACACCTGCTCCTATCGGAAGCACCGAGAAATCGAAAGTTGAAAAACTTGATGTTGCCATGTCTGGCGCCCAAGGGTTGCTTTATGCATTCGATAGCTTGTACGTGTGTGCCAACGGCGGCCCAGGTAGCGGACTTTATCGGCTCAAAGACACTGATGGTGACGATCAATATGACCAAGTGACTAAGTTGATGGCGTTGCGTGGAGGTGGAGAACATGGTCCACACGCATTGCGATTGAGTCCCGATGGTAAGTCGATCTATGTTTGCTGCGGGAACCATACGTTGCCCCCAATGGATCGAAAACTAAACACCCAACCACAGACCATGGGTGGCCCCCGAACCGAGCAATTGGAAGCGACGTTGCCTGAAGGCATGACCAGCCGCATCGCTCCAGTTTGGGACGAAGACTTACTTTTGCCTCGCCAATGGGACGCCAATGGTCATGCTGCTGGAATCCTAGCCCCCGGTGGCTGGATTGCCAAAACCGATCCTGAAGGCAAAACGTGGGAAATGGTTAGCATCGGTTACCGCAATCAGTATGACTTTGCCTTGAACGCTGATGGTGAAATCTTTGCTTATGATGCCGACATGGAATGGGACTTAGGTTCTCCTTGGTATCGCCCGACTCGCGTCGTTCATGCAACCAGCGGTAGTGAATTCGGTTGGAGAAGTGGTACAGGCAAATGGCCCACCTACTACGCCGACAGCCTGCCTGAATTGGTCAACATTGGCCCTGGATCTCCTGTGGGTGTGGACTTCGGTTATGGAACCAAGTTCCCCGAGAAGTATCAAAAGGCACTGTATATCTGCGACTGGACTTTCGGAACGATGTATGCCATTCACATGGAACCATCGGGCTCAAGCTACAAAGCAACAAAAGAAGAATTCGTTGCCCGCACGCCACTCCCACTTACCGACGTCACAGCTGGCAAAGATGGGGCTTTATACTTTACGATCGGCGGCCGCGGAACACAGTCCGAGCTCTACCGCGTCACCTATGTTGGCAAAGAATCCACTGCTCCATGCGATCCACGTGAAAAGAATGGGGCCGAGTTGCGCCAATTGCGTCACAAGTTGGAACAGCAACATCATGCTCAACCGACTCAAGATCGCGAGGCCGCCAATTCGCTTGCAGAAATCGCTCGTTTCTTGCTGCCTTACCTCAGTCATGACGATCGACACATCCGCTATGCAGCCCGCGTTGGCTTAGAGCGATTGCCATTGAAGGATTGGGCTACCAGCGTCCTAACCAGCAACGATGTGAACACTCGAATCACAGGCGTTATTGGCGTGGCACGTGTGGGTGGTAGTGACCTGAGAGATGCTGCGATTGAGGCTTTGAATTCGCTCGAATGGACCAAACTGACAGCCACTCAAAAGCTCGAAATCGCTCGTGCCTATCAATTGGTATTCATTCGCTTGGGTGCCATCTCAGATGCTCAGCGTCAACAACTCCAGACACGTCTTGGCTCGGTCTTCCCAAGCGGTGACTCGAAGCTAGATCGTGAACTGGCAATCTTGAACGTCTTCTTAGAAACACCTTCGACTCCCGGAATCATCACCGAGATGCTCGCCAAGGAACGCTCGACCACCATCGACAAGCTTTCCAACGAAAACTTGGAAGAAGTCATCACCCGTAACCGAGGCTATGGTCAATCCATCGCAGCGATGCTGGCCAACCAACCTGACCTTGAACAATACCAGATGGCTTTCACACTCCGAAACCAGAAGACAGGTTGGACAACAGCTCAACGTGAGATCTACTTCAAATGGTTTGATAAGGCCATGAACTGGAGCGGTGGTAATTCCTATAAGAAATTCTTGATGAACACTAGCAACGACGCATACGCCAACACCAACGACGTTGAGCGATTCCATTTGGAAGCGATCGGTGCTCGCAAGGCAGCCCCTGTTCCTACCGATTTGCCCAAACCAACAGGTCCAGGCAAAGCCTACACGGTTGAAGACATTTTGGCCAAAGCAAACGATGGCTTGAAGGGTCGCAACTTTGAAAATGGACGCAAAATGTATGCAGCAGCCCGCTGTGTTGTGTGCCATCGCTTTGGTAACGACGGTGGTGCGACCGGCCCAGACTTGACTCAAGCTGCTGGACGTTTCGCGCTGAAGGATTTGGTTGAAGCAATCGTCGAACCGAGCCGCGTGATTTCCGATCAGTACAAATCGACCATTATCGAAACCACCGATGGTGAAGTGGTTAACGGACGAGTTGTTCGCGATGTTGGTGAAGAAATTACGATCGTGACCGATCCAGAAGATGCAACCAAGAGCGTCACCATCGCCAAGGGCGATATCGCTCAACAAAAGGCCTCTCCTGTTTCGTTGATGCCTAAAGAATTGATCAACGGCTTAAACGAACAAGAAGTCCTCGATTTGATGGCTTACTTGTTGTCGAGAGGCAATCCGAACGATCCGGTATTTAAGAAATAATCTCGAATTCTCGAATACTATGTTTTGAGATTTCAAACGTGATTTCTCTAAGGCCTGCGAAACTGCTTACCAGTTTCGCAGGCCTTTTTTGTTGCATTTCGAAGGGAAACGGATTCAAACTCTAAGCCACATCTTGCTATGATGAAACCTAACCTTTCTCACCCACTATCGGTTAGGACTCCGCCACTGTGACGATCAAATCGAGCCTTATTGGATTTATTTTCTTGTGCCTAATGGCCATGTCCGCATTGCCTTTAACCGCACAAGACTCAGCATGGTCCAGCGTCTTACAGCAATTGGACAATGGAGAGAAGACACTTGAGCAAGTGACGGCCGACCCGACCCTAGTGTTGATGATTGCCGGTCAAGAAGATATCGATGCAATCACGGCCTGGATCAAAACCCTCGATGCAAAATCCCCTGGCGAACAAAAGACTCAAGTGGCGACACTGAACTTTCTACTGATCCGCCTTCTGGAATGGGAATACAGCGAACATCCAAAGCTTAGCGTGGCTCGTTTGCACTCTGAGTTTGAACGCCTGCTTCGTCAGTTCTTGGCCTTACCGAATGAGGAACTGAAATCGATTGAAGATATACCGATGCGGACCTTGCAATTTTTAGCGCTGAGTAAATCCAAACAATACGTTTCACTGTTGTTACTCGCATCGGAAAAAGAGCAACTTCAGCAAAATGAATTCTGGCGATTAATCCTGGATACCCTCTCCACGGAGGATTCTGCGCTATTTTCGTTGAAGAGGAAAGTTTTAGATGGGGTCATACAAGGCAACTTAGCGGTGGCCATTGTCGAATATGAAAACGACTTGGCCTACGACCAAGAGAACTTCTCCCACTTCTTAAACGGTCCCGAAGGTGAAAGATTAATTCGTGAGTGGCTTTCTCCCAATCTATCTGAAGAAATGAAATCGCATAATGCACCGAAAACTGCCGCGATTTGCCTCGCATTTGCAGAGATGGATGACTGGCAAGAACTGATTAAATTGGCTCGCACTCATCCCGACTTTGCCGTGGCTCTGGAAGGGGCTTGGGCAGGCGCACGACGAAAGGATGATGAATCGATTGACCGCTTGATTGAGCTAGCTAAAGACGTACGCACGAGCCGTACCGCAGTGACGTACATGAATGAATTGAGCTTAGAAGACCGAATTCCGTCCGAGACACAGGACCCAGCTTTTGCCGCAAAAGCCGAATTGGCAGAGTGGTTATCTTATCCAACAGAGAAAGGACGCCCACCCGATGAAATGTCTATCGTCGAAACTCGAAACCTCAAATGGCCACTTGAGGATGATCCAGTTGACGTCCGTCTAATTCAATTTGTTTACAAGGACCCAGCGGGTGTTAAACCTGATGAAGTCGATATCGGATTGGTGGGCCCCATGACGTTCTGTCACTTCGAAATGAAAATGTCCACTCGTCCCAAAGAAGATATCTATGCGATCCATGTTTATCGCGAGCTGGAAGCGTACGATCTGATCGAAAGCGTTGATCTGGCCGCCCAACCAGCCGCTTACGACTACATGCTGAAAACGTGGAAGGGAGATACGCTCGTTAACGCAAAGATCGTTTACGTTGCGAAGCTAGAACGCTCTGTCGGTTACCCACGCCGTCTCCTAGCGCTCGCCAGTGCGACGCTCAATGGCGAAGAAGGATTTGTGGTTTTGGATGGCCCGCGCAGCAAGTGGTATGCCAAGAAGAGTCAAGTTGCCGACACTCCAGAGTCGGCCTTCTTGATGATTCACTTGGGTAAGGAACTGTTGAATTTTTAGTGAGGGAAGAGGATGCCAACACGCGGCACTTTCGTCCGTTCCGCTTCTTGAATCGCTTGGGCCGTTTCCGATAAGGGAAACCAAAGGGGTACCATTTTTGCCAAGGGTGCTTGAGGTTGCTCAGCGAGAAATTGCAAGGCCAATGCCAGATCGTTCGGAGCGTAATTGTGGAGTCCTTGAATTTGGATCATGCGTCTCACAATTTGTTCCGGCAGAAGCTTCAATTCGGGAACTGGAAACACGGCTCCTACTAAAACCATTTCGCCTCCGATGCGCAGGCAGGGTACTGCAGCCTCAATCGCGCTAGTGACGCCAGATAGTTCTAGAGCGAAATCGAATCCTTGTTTTCGTACACTTCGAACCGCATCTTCCAGTTCGCCAGGTGCAACGGCCTGATCGGCACCGAACTCTTTGACCAATGCCCGCCTTGATTCTAAAGGCTCAACACATAGGACATGCTCTGCACCCAGCCATTTCGCCATCGCGCAGGCTGTTACCCCCAGCATACCACCACCCAACACCATGATATGGCTACCAGCAAGTGGCTTCTCGTCAGCCATCGCAGCGAGCTGGCTGCGGTTGTACTTCTGGCTCCCGTTTCGAACATTCCAATCTCGCAAGAGCCGCGTCCGCTGCAGTGCACCCGCCACAGTCGCGGTCGCGCAATTGGCGGGTGAGGCCACGCTGTTCTCAATGTGCGACTCCACCTTGAAGATCGACGTTTTGGGTGCGAGTAAAACATACTCCGCCAGTCCGCCCGTCAACGCACCATGAACGTCAGTGGTCTCGTGCCCATACTTGACGCTCTTTTCACATTTCTGTGGTAGATCCCATTGGCAATAACAACATTCACCACAATGAGCGACGATGGCCCAGGTTATTCGATCACCTTCCTGCAAGCGTTCGCCAAAGTAATCAAGCTGTGAATGCCCTTTTCCAAAATCAACAACTTGTCCAAGAATCTCATGTCCTAAGATGGTTGGTGTAGCGACTTTCCTTCGCCCAGAAAGCGTGTGTAAATCGCTGCCACATAGCGTGGTAGCCACCACCCGTACTAAAACCTCATCCGGCAGAAGTGATCGAACCTCGATTTGCATTGGCTCAAGTGGTAAATCGCTCGATCGAAAAACTATGGCTTGTGATAACACGAATGCGAGAACCTATTCAAAAAAACAAAATTCTTGGTGTTGGTTGGGATCAACGCTTCGAGTGCGCACTGTTCATGATTGTATCGATTCCGCCGTATTCCCGTCTTGTCGGCCGCTATTCACCAACAATTTCCAACTCAGCAAAGTACAGCCCATGCCGACCATAACAATCCCAATTCCAATTTCGGAGAAGAAATCCAAATGCACCATTTTGCTCGACACAAATCCCTTTCCAAACATGACAAAGACATAGGCCAAGTATCCGAAAGCGTCCGCAAAATAGAGCAAAAAACCGATATTTCCCTGGTCTTTGGTCATCGCAATCAAACGTTCAAATACGGTGGTATGCACAGCCACGTAGGGTAAGTACAAGCCTAACCCGATAAGAACCATAAAGGTGAAGCCGCTGAGCTGCGCGGGGCCACGCAATAAAATTGCTGCAGCGACCATAGAGAAACCGAGGATCGAAACGATCATAGCGTAGGAAAATCCGCGACGGTTGTCGCTAATGATGATGGCCGTTCCGTTGATAATCATCACACCCGCGGCCACAATCATTTCAGAGTAAGTAAACATACTCGGTACAACGGAATATCCCAAACCTTCCCACAACTCTTTGGAGAAGTCTGCTCGCAAACTCCGCAAGATGGTGACCAACAAATACATAACGACTAGCAAAATCAGCCCGGCTGCGTAACGTCGCAGAAATTCTAATCGCTGCTGTTGATTCATGGGTACTCGTTTTGTCCTGGCAGCTTCATCAACTTCAGTGGGTTTGGGAATTTTGGTCAACATCCAAACACAAATCAGTAATGGAATTAGAAACATCGCTCCTGCTGTTGCGGGCATCCAATACAAAGGAACTCCCGAATCGAGCAGGTACTTCCCAACTGATTTAGTAACTCCATCGGCCAAAATGAAACTCGCGCACAAGCCTGCACTTAATGCCTCGGTCACACGGCGACCTTCAAGAAAACCTAACACCAAACCGAACACCATCCCCAGCGGCAATCCGTTGACAAACAGAAAGATAAAATTCCATGGCGCCGGTGCGATTCCGAATAAAAGAAGAGCCACTTCTGCAATACCGATCAGGGCGAGAATCGCAAAAGCTCGCCTTTCAGCTGTCATTTCGGCTATCACTTTAATTCCGACAAATTTCGAAACCATGTAACCGATTACTTGGGCGCTGACGTAGAGCGTCTTCTGATCGACAGTGATTGCCCCTTCTAAAAACGTAACCGCTCCTTCGTAGGACGCCGCAGTAAAGGGCTTGCGGAAGGCGTACATACAGAAATAAGTGCCGAAAGCGGCCGTAATTGCCCAGACAGACGCAATGAAGGGATTCGTCAACAAAGCTGGCACCGCCGCAGACTGCGCGTTTGTCCGGTATGGATTTTGCTCTGAAGCCATATTGGATCCTATGGAGTCGACCGATTCGAGGGGCTCGCATTATAGAGGCTCGCTTAAGAGCGTGTATTAATCTTTGATGAGACAAGGTTCAAAACCAACGTGATCTATGCTAAATTTTTCCTGATGCTGACCATTTCTCTCCACACGTTGACAAAGCGAACCTGATGTCTCTTTCAACCGTCGATCAAATTCTGGAAATGTTCTCGAAAAGAGGCGACTCCAACTACGGTGGGGAAGCGGTTACCCAGCGGCAACACGCGCTCCAGGCTGCACACTTCGCCGAGAAGACAGGAGCCGATGCCGCATTGATTACGGCCGCACTACTTCATGATGTGGGGCATCTACTGCATGATCTACCTGAAAATGCCCCAGATCATGGGATTGACGATGCTCACGAAGAACTAGCCGCGCGCTGGCTGCATGGAAAATTCCCAGACAGCGTAGTTGCCCCTGTCCAATTGCATGTGACCGCGAAACGTTATCTGTGCACGACCGATGCGGAATACTTGAAACACCTCAGCGGCCCATCCATTCAAAGCCTTAAGCTGCAAGGTGGCCTTATGAGCGCTACGGAACTCCGAGCCTTCCGCGATCATCCACATTTCGATGCGGCTGTCCGCCTGCGACGTTGGGATGAAGCAGCTAAGGATCCTGATCTACAAACGCCGTCCATCGAACACTATGCGAAGTATATGCAGCAGGTTGCCCTGTAAGTGTAATCAAGCCTTTACCAACTCGAACGACTAAAGCCGCTTGAGTTGCTTGAGGAACTCGAACTACTTGAGCTTGATCTACTGGAGCTTGAAGAGGAAGCAAACGATCGCGAACTCGAGGAGCGACTCGAGGATGAACTAAAGCTGCTGCGCGTTGCTCGGTCACGTTCCCGTCGGCGTTCCTCAGCAGCCCGATCTGCCTCCATCTGTCGACGTCGAGCTTCTCGTTCCATTTGTTCGACAGCCGCTTGTGCAGCCAACATGGCAAGGCGACTGATTTCGAGCACGACCGAATAATTGCCCGACTGCAGTCCATAGCGAGCTCGTTCCAGGTCATGGGAGCCCGGCGATCCAGAGACTCGCAGTCCCCATGGTCCACTCCATTGTTCGGCTTGGAAAACCATTCGCGATGCGGACTCAAACGCTTCCAACGCATGCCGTGCCGAATCTAGTTCTGCACTTAACTGTTGTGTCGAGGTCACAATCTTGGACTGTAACTTCGCTGCCTTATCATCGAGTATGTGCCAATTGCCATGCGGTTCACGCAGCTCTTGCTTCAATGTTTCAACTTCTCGACTAAGCATTTGAATTTTCCGATTAAGCTCAGACGTAAGTGGGCTGTCTGGAATATTGTCCGTTTGCGATTGTGCTGAAGCACGCTGGGCCGCATCCGATTGTCGCTCTGCTCCATCGACTGCCCGTTTCGCTTCCGCATACGCTTGACGGTCCGCCACACAGGCACCCTTCATTCGCTCAATTTCCGATTCAACCTGCTCCAACCGCTCTTGGGTATCGAATGGATTAGGAATTACGCCGGCGCCCAAAATGACTTCGCCTTCGAATTTGGCGACATCATCTTGGAGCTTAGACATCGCGATGAGGGTCCCGTCACATATCAGCGGATCATTGCGGTGCACGTCCCAACTCGCCACCTCGCGCTGCTGCCGAGCCCAATTGGCGAAGTTACTGGCTGCAAGTGTCTCCACTTTTTGGAGATGCTCTTCGACGGCGATGCATTGATGTTCTAAATGATCAACCTCCGATATGCATTCCATTTGTATATTTGCAGCCCTGAGAACTTTGCCTACCTCCAGGGTCCGTTGAGCGTCGCGCGTTATCGGGACAAGTTGCTCGCAGGCGTTGACCACATGTCGCAGAATCAAGCTGGCGGAATAGTCGACACCATCAGCGGCGGTATTGGTATCAAGCACAAATGCCGATTCTTGAAATTGATCGGCTAAGGTTGACAACTTTTCATTGAGCTCGCCGGCAACTTTCAAACACAATTCACGGCGGTTCTCAATCTCCCCTGCTTTCGTTGCAAAATCTTCCACGGCAGTTAGCGACGACAGTATGAGAGAATCAGCAATGCCGCGTTCTTTTAATCCCACCTCGATCGATTTTTGACAAGCCTCTAATTGCCCCTCATTGAGCAGGGCTTTCGCCGCAGACAGATCTTTCTCTGCCTGTTGATAATGAACGTCGGGATCATTTTCCGTCTCTTCAAAGATATGCTCCGCTCCGATTTTCAACTGCGTTGCCAACTTGGTTCGCGCCTCCTCTAGAGCTTTCTTGGTGCTAACCAAACTGGGCAACAGTTCTTTCTCCATTCGTTCAGCGAGACCTCCAACGGCCGCCGCTTTGGTTGCTAATCGATCTAAGTTTTCCTGCAAGTCATTCAGCAGATTCGCGACGGACTCTGTCAGCAATTGATCTACGAGTTCGTTAGCATGTTCTGACCACTTTTGCAATTCGGTCGCTATCCATGCTCTTCGATATCCCTGAGCATCGATCTGCCGCTCCGCTTCGGCGATAAGCGGCAACTTACTCGCGCGAAATTGTCCCACGATTTCACACAGCTTTCGACTCTCAGTTAACTTTCGGCTGAGTAGTACAACTGGGCCTTCAACGGCACCCACTGCGTCAAAGCTCGATTGTTCGTCCGCCTGTTTGAGTTCATTTTGCAACGCAGGGAGTAAGTTCTTGATCAAGGCGGGAACTTCAAACCACCCATCGCTGGCAAATTGCCGATGTAATTCTTGCTCCGTTGCTGCGACCTTTTCGATTTCGCGCTGCAGGTTATTGAGCAAGTCATCCATACCTACGAGAGAATTTTCAAAAAGGTCAAGTCGTTGCTTCGCTTCGTTACCGCGCTGATCAAGTGCGCGATAGACTTGTTCGAACGTCGCTTCAATTTCCTCATTACTAGAGGGATTCACATCGCTTTTCTTTTTCTCCGCAATGATATCCCTAAGAATGCGTGGGATACCTGTCTCAGCATAGAAAAACAATGGGGCGCCAGTGACCAGATGTATGGCTTCCTGGTACTTTCTCGCGCTGAAATAGTTCAATAGTCGAACGCGCCAAGAGTTCGGTTCGACAAGTACTTTTGCGTCCGCTAGCACGCGACGAATTTCTTTGGACATAATGAAGAGATCATCTACATATTGCAGCGCTTGAAGTGCAACTTCCTTGGTACGTCCCGTATAACCGCGTTCGCTAATCCGCTGCTCAGAGCCGAGCAAGACTCGATTTCGTTCGAAGAGTTGATCGATTTCCTCGGTCTCATCTTGAACCGATTTCTCTCGCTTTTGAATCTCCTGAATAGCTTGGTGCATGAAAGGCGCACGGCGACGGTGAAGAATGTACAAAATCAAAGTGATGATAGCGATGAATATGGCGCTGGTTCCCCATACGGCACTGCGAATCATTTGAGCACGTTGCTCCTCCAGAGCGATTCGAGCTTCCTCTTCCGCTACTTTGGTTTGTATTTCCGCTAGTTTTTGCGTTGCGGCTTGCAAGGTCGTTACAAAATCGAAGCTTCCTTGACTTCTTTCCTGTGTGGCCTTTTCCAAAATCGCTTGCGTTTCTTCCGCGCCTTGCTTGGCAACCGCATGGACGGAGGTCTTGTAGCCTTCGACGTTTTGTTCGATTTGCTTTCGCTGCGTTTCAAATTCGGCTGATGCAGCATACAAATTGAGATAGCGATCGATTTCAGTGGCCAGATTCGACTTATGCTGTGTAGCCGAATTGAGATCTGCTTGAGTTAGCAGATTGCGAATTTTATCTACCTTCTGTCTCCAAGCTTCGAGTGGAGGCTTCGCTAATGGACCAGTGGCAGTAGCAAAGTCCGATTTCCATTGCCTGGCAATCGCTTCAACTTTGTTGATTGCTTGTTTCGATTCCTCTAAGGCTGCGTTGAGAACGGCGATCGTTCGTTGCTGCGTTTCTTCACGTCGTTTAACATCTGCCGCTTCAACTGCGATCGACGCATTAAGTCGACCGTTGATGTGTTGAACAGTGTCTTTGACTGCATCGATGATTCGACCGCCGTTGCGCATGGCGCGAAAAGCAGGCTGATCCAATTGTCCCACCCAATTCGCTTCGCCTAATCGTCGACGATCTTGTGCGTCCGACGCGAAGTAACTGAATTTTCGCTCTTTCAAAAATAAAGCGAAGATGGCTCCATCGGTTTCTTTGCTTTCGGGATGTGTCCATTCACCAAACGAGGTTCGATTGCTGAGACCGTGCCCTAATGCATACTCGACCGCATCCATTCCTGCGTATGATCTTCCATCGGGAGCATGATACGTTTCCCCCTCGGCACTTTCCATCAAGACGACGGTCCAATGTGTTCCGTTTTCGGATAACCAGGATTGCAATTTCCCTAACTGCTCTTCGGAAACTCCGATGTTCCCTTTGATATACAAGTGGCGGTTCTCTTTCCACTTGGATATCACCTCTTCGATAGATGAGATTCGTACCACGGAAGAAAGCGAGTCTTCTTGCGCAACAACAGAAACGTTTCCACTGAAAACCGGAATTACCAGCAGAAGAACAGTCCGGAGAAGAATACCCCAGAGAAAAATACCCCGGCAGAGAAATCTCAGTGCAATCTTTAGCGCGACCATCTCGAATTCTAACCTTTTGTCGTCTACGTTTTTGGGGTTGGTCGCTCACATTTCTGTGCGACGTGCATCCAGTCGATCGAGGAGCACTCGTCTTTGTTCGTGCGCGATATCTTGCCAGCGCTTGTTGCAAATCGCTCCCTCAAGTGCCCATAACAAGTTGAGAGTCGGCTTCGCTCCAGTTCGCTGGACCAGGATAAAAGCGTCGACAGAACCAAGTTGTTTCAACCGATCTGGGGTGGCGATTCCAGCCTGCTTCAACATTTGAACCGATTTGGGGCCCAGATTCCGCAAATCCCCGATAGATTCAGTCACAAAAAACCTCTTTTTTAGGCGCGCAAACCGTGAATTTCTCAGGGTTTCCAGCGATTTCTGGCTTTTCGACTTCCCTGGCGATATAATTAGAGATTGTAACCTTTTGCCTCCAGGAGGGAGTTTCCAAACCACCTCCGTTATAGGTTTTTCTTTGACCCCGACTCGCTCTTACCTCTCGACGCTTCGTCGCGAAACATTGCGATCGTACTTTGACTCGTCGCCGACCATTCGGCTGCTGCGAGCGGACTCCGCTCCGCTGGTGATTGATTTTTTGCAGCAGGTCTTTAAGTCGGGTGAAGCGATCACGATTGGTCAAGCCGAACTGCGTTCGCGGCTCGCCATCTATCAGGAAGAGTTACACGAGTCCGATCCGCAACTGCTAACGGGGCCACCCGAGCGATATCTCACGCAATGGTCGGACCATGGATGGTTGCAGCGTTTCCTCGATGCAGCGTCTAGCGAACCACAGTTTCAGCTCACCCGACACTCAGAAGATGTCATCCGTTTCCTCGATAGCGTCATGTCGCAAGGGAAAGAATTGGTCGGCACAGAAAGCCGTCTGCGGATGGTCATCGATACGCTCGACGACATCGTACGAGGTGCCTCTGCAGATCCAACGCAGCGGCTCGAATATCTTCGCGCCCAGAAGGGAGCGATTGAAGAAGAGATCGCGGCCATCGAATCGGGTAAGTCCGTTCAAGTGTATCGCCCTTCACAAATTCGTGAGCGATTTCAAACTGCGATGAAGTTGCTAAAGGACCTTCAAGCAGATTTTCGCGCTGTCGAAGAAAATTTCCATCGCATCGCGCGCGATGTTCAGCAGCGACAAGCGACGGGAGCCGAAACTCGTGGTGGAATTCTCGGTTTTGCACTGGATGCAGAAGACCTGATGAAAAACCGAGATGAAGGTATCAGTTTCTATGCGTTCGTGAAGTTCTTGTTTTCACCCGCACAGCAAACGGCGTTGATGAAGAACATCGAAGAGATTCAGAAGCTAGATGCACTTTCGCAGCAACATGAATCATTAGCTCACCTCCGCAAGATGGTCCCTTCTTTGTTGGCCGAAGCGGATAAAGTCATGCGGACCAACGCCCGGCTGTCGACCACTTTGCGTCGGCTCCTCGATGCCCGGGCTGCAGCTGAACGCGTTCGCCTTGCCAATTTGCTGCGGGACATTCGGCAATTGGCACTGCAGTTGGGTGAAGCACCCAAAGAAAATGACGTTCAAATTTCAGTCGATACCACCATCGATTTACAATCCCCGTTCGCTCGAACCTTCTGGACTCCTGAGCCAACGTTCAAATCAACAACTCCCGAGATCCAAACCTTGGATCCTGAGGATGCAAAACGCGTAGCGGCCGCCTTCGCCAAAATGCGTCGGCTCGACTTCCGTAAGCTTCGCAAGATCATTCGCGAACTCACCGTAGATGGCCACACACGCATGTTAAGCGAAGTGGTCGAGCACTCGCCGTTTGTGGTGGATATCGTCGAAGTGTTGGGACTTATTCAAATCGCACATGATGACCAACATTGGATCGACTCCGAGCATCACGAGCTGCTAACGTTGCCAGCCACCCGTGAACATCCTCGTGCGATAACACTCAAAGTACCACGTGTCACGTTCAGACCGCGTGCCAGTTCCCAAGAGGGAGGGAATCGTCCGAAATGACCTATCCGCCATCCTCAGACACCGATCGATTATTGCAAGCTAACGAGGCTATCCGACCTCCAGCAGAATGGAGCCCGGCGGCTGTACGATTGCTGCAAGGTGTCGTGTATTACGATGACCATGCTAAGGTGTGGGATTTAATACTCCGTTTTCAAACACCTCTTCGCGAATATTTCTCCAAAATCGGTCTGGCTCTCATCGTGGATGAACCCGATGGTATGGCCTACCTGAGGCAAGTGAATGACGACACCGACGCCACCGAGTTTGACTCGCTCCCGCGTCTCTTCCGCCGTACGCCGCTTGGCTACGAAGCCTCTCTACTAGCCGTTTTGCTGCGCGACTTGTTGCGACAATTTGAAGAGGAAGATCTGCAGAACCAACGCTGTGTTGTCACGCAACGAGATTTGCTCGACCTCTGGCGATCGTTCTTCATTCGTCAGTCGGACGAAGTCAAATTGAACCGCACGCTGCAGTCCTCGCTTCGAAAACTAGAGGACTTAAAGTTCGTTAAACAGTTTGAGGATGAACCACCTTCATGGGAGATTCGCCGCATATTGAAAGCGAGAATCCCCATTAGCGAATTGGAATCTCTTAAGGCAATACTCGTTGCCCGCGCCCCGAAAGATCCGTTGAATGACCACCAAACTCCACAAACCGACGATGAATAACGACGCGGACCTACGCCCACCCTTACCGGGATTTCGATTGGCCAAATTCGAGGTTTTCAATTGGGGAACTTTCGATGGCAAAGTGTATTCGGTCGAACCGCGCGGCGAGACAACTTTATTGGTCGGCGAAAATGGTTCCGGCAAATCGACCCTCGTAGATGCGTTGCTGACGTTGCTCGTTCAACCCAAGACACGCAACTATAATGTCGCTGCCGGTGCTTCAAAAAATGAACGCGATGAACGGAGTTACATCCGTGGGGCTTATGACCGGACGATTGGCGATGGTGGTCGACCTCAAGTTCAATATCTGAGACCTGCTCAAGGCTACTATTCCGCACTGTTGGCCTGCTTTGAAAACGGGGCTCGCAAGAAGTCTTTTACGTTGTGCCAAGTCCTCTATTTGGACGCGGAGGGTAGGGCTTCAAAGGTTTACGCATTCGCCGATGGAGAACGCTCGATTGTCGCGGACCTTGGAAATTTGACTGGCAGTCGAGGGATGGTTCGACAGCTGACCGATAAAGGATTCAAGGCTACCGAATCGTATAAAGAGTATTTTAACTGGTTGCAAAAAGCGACAGGTTTTCGCTCGAAGGCGATGGACATTTTCAACCAAACGGTTGCAGTTAAAGACGTGCAACGCTTGGACCTCTTCATTCGCCAACACATGCTCGAACGCAAAGCGTGGGATGATCGCGTTGGACAACTACTAAAACACTTCAGTGAGTTGATGGAAGCTCACCAAACATTGCTCAAAGTCCGCTTGCAAGCCGAACTTTTGCGCCCCATTCGTGAAGAAGGTGAACGTTATCGCATTCTGGCGCAGGACGCGCAACGTTTGCGCGAATTGCTCACCGCGTCTCCATACTATTTTGCCTTAGAACGCATTGCACTGCTGAAACCTCTTTGCATTTCCTGGCGACAAGACCTCCTCAATTTACAACAGGAAATCGAACGGCTCGCCAAACTCAAAGGAGATCTCGATCGAGCGATCACGCGTTTGGAATTGGAAATTGAACAAGCAGGGGGAGAACGGCTCCGGTCTTTGCCAGGCTTGATCGAACAACAAGTTCAACTCTCGAAGATCAAGAAGAGCCAACGCATCCGCTTTGAAACTTGGTTGGAAACCGCAGGAATTCAAAAGCGTGCCAATACGCATGAACAATTTCATCAGCTCCGGTTGGCCATTGAAGCTGCTAAGGAGCGATGGACCGTTGAGCGAGTAGAAGCCCGCGAAGAACTGTCCCGGGTCCAGTTCGAAAAAGGCTCGCTACAAAAGCGGATGGGCGACGATCGCGAAGAACTCGCTGCCCTCGAAAAGCGTAAAGGTAATTTGCCCGAATCACTCATCATGGTCCGCGAACGCATGTGTCGCGACTTAAAGTTGTCACCCTCCGATCTCCCGTTTGCTGCTGAATTGATTGCCGTCGATCCCGACGAACGCGAATGGGAAGAGTCGATCGAAATGGTCCTCAATAGCTTCGCGCGCAGTTTGCTCGTTTCTCGCGAACACTATCTGCGTGTCTCCGGCTATGTAAACCAAACTCGCCTAGTCGACGGACGTGGGCAAGGGCAAAGACTTGTTTATCTGAAAGTAGATACGTCGCAGGATATACTGGAGGAACCCAAGAAACGCCATAGCGGCCCTATTACTTTCTCTGCCAATTCACTCGGCGGCAAACTCAACTTTCGACCGGAGCATCCACTGCTACCTTGGTTGAAAGGGGAAATTTTGCGTCAATACAATTACGCAGCCTGCGAAACCGTCGAAGAATTCCAACGGACCGTGGGTGCCGCGATGACCAAAGAGCGGCACACCAAATCAGGCCCGCATCGTCACGAAAAGAATGATCGCCAAACGCCCGGCGATAGACGCAACTTTATCTTGGGTTGGGACAACCGTCAAAAGCGGGAAGCACTCGCGGAAGCTCTGCGAAATAGCCAAAACGAATTGAATCAATTGGATGTGCGAACGTCTCTCCTAAATCAACGCATCGATCGCGCGACGCAAGCTCTGAGCGCTCTGGAACAAGCCATTGAAACCAAAGAGTTCGACGATATTGATAACGATCGCCATGACTTTGAAGCCTCTCAACTGCGAATGGAGAAAGAACGACTGGAGCAATCCAACGATACGGTCAAGGAACTGAAACGCAAGTGCACACAGCTGAGAGAAGAGTCAACCGGCTATCAATCCGATCGCGACGAGTGCATTTCCAAGAAAGCAAAAATCGAAGCCGAATTGCGAGTCGGTGAACTACAGCTTGGTCGCTCGGAGGATTTGGTAGATCGAATCAATTCGAACCCTAACACTTGCCCCAGCGAGGAAATACTTGAACAACTTCGCGGTCGCATTCAAGACAAATTCGATTTTGTTTCAATGTCGAGCTTACCGGAACAAACCGAACGAAAGTTGCGCGGCGAGTACGAACATGCCTTGGAGAAGATCAAACCTGCGGAGCGTGACCTTCTCTCCGCCATGATGCGCTTCCTCAGGAAGTTCCCCGACGAACAAACCGACATCGATGCCTCGGTGGCTTCGCTGGAAAGTTTCGAAGCCTTGGAAACTCGCATCGCCTATGATGACCTTCCAAAACATGAAGAACGATTTAAGCATCGCTTGAACGAGAAAGTTCTCCACGAAATTGGTCTACTCAACGCAGGCCTCGAGGCGGACCGACAAGAAATCCGCGACAAGATTCAGCAATTGAATGAAGCTCTGAAGTTGCTGGAATGGAAAAAAGGCACGTTCATGCAACTCGAAACGAGTGATAGTACCGATCGCGAAATCCAAGACTTCCGTCGCGATTTAACCAGTTGCCTGAGCAATACTTTTGAAGATACAGCCGAAATTAATGAAGTAACGTTTACTCGAATCCAGAAACTGGTCGAAAAACTGCGAGATGACAACAACAGTCGCTGGCGTGAGAAAGTGATCGACGTCCGCAACTGGTTCAACTTCGCGGCTCGGGAAATTGTACGGGAGACCGGAGAAGGACGAAGTTATTATGATGGCGGAACGGGGCAATCGGGAGGTGAGAAAGGTAAACTGGCTTTCTTAGTTTTGGTTGCCGCTATTGCGTATCAATACGACCTTGATCCCAACGCCGATGAAAGCGATCGGTTTCATTTTGTTGTGGTGGATGAGATGTTCTCGCGCAGTGACGATCAACATGCTGAATACGCCCTACAACTATTCGATAAGTTCCGCTTACAATTGCTCATTGTGGCCCCTCTGGATGCGAAAGCGAGAGTTACAGAACCTTATGTCGGAACGTATTTGCACGTCCTAAAGAACAAAGATACTCATCGCAGCGAACTGGTTTCCGTGACGGCCGAAGATGTTTTGGATGCAAGTGAGTAAGGCAAGTCTCAGCGACGGTGGAATGCAGGATGATCACACCCGATGAAATACATGATAAAGCGAAACGACTTTATCCAAAATATGTGGCTGCCTGGATTCAAGGTGATACGACTTTCTTTCCCTGCTCAATAGCTGCCAACAAACAAGTCAGCGCTGACTACACCTCTGCCAGCTCAGAGATTCAACAACTCCGTCGTGCTGCCAAAGAGGTTGTCGGTTCCGGTTATTCGATCCGTTGGGAGATGCGAAAGACCAGACGATTCGGCGAGCAGAGTGTTCCAGTGGAAATCTGCTTCGAATCCGCTGAGGACTTATTGCGCTATGTGGGTAAGCTGACTGAATTTCGGCAACTATCGCAACGTATCGACATCATACGCCAGCAACAGCCAGCACTCGATAGTTGGTTGGCACAACATTGGAAGCAACTGATCACTTTGGAAGTAGATGTTCGAGACTTGCTAAAAGTGGTCGCCTATTTGCGCGAGCATCCTCGACCGAATTGCTTTCCCCGCGAGTTACCGCTCGCCATTTCGACCAAGTTAATCGAAACTCATGAGAAGCTCTTGGCGGAATGGCTTGATTTAGTTTTGGATCCCAACTCGATTGCCAGCGAGTTCACCCATCGACAGTTTGCTAAACGATATGGGTTTCGTGAGGTCGAGTCGCATTATTTGGTGCGTCTGTTGGATACAGAGTTACTGCGCGAATTGTCTTTTCCGGGCCAAGAAATTTCGCTACCGCTGAGCAGCTTGCGAGAACTCGCACTGCGGGATGCACATATCGTACTTGTAGAAAACAAAGTGAACCTTTTAACGTTTCCCAAGGTGAAGCGTGGAATTGCCCTGGGTGGTTTAGGGCATGGGATTGAAGTCTTGCTTGATATGCCATGGCTGACTTCCAATCGCGTTACCTATTGGGGCGACATTGATGTAGAAGGTCTATCGATATTGAGTCGACTGCGCGAGCGATATCCGCACGTGAAGAGCATGTTGATGGATGACGACTGCTTAGGTCGCTGGGAGCCGCTATTGATTCGCGGGAACGAATCAGCACTCGCCAAGCCACTTCACTTGACGGAAGGGGAGGGAAGGGCGTTTGAGAAGTGTTTAACGGCGACACTTCGATTGGAGCAAGAACGCATTCCGCACGCTGAAGTGCTTCGAATTTGCGATTCTTTCTAAGGGTCTTTTTAATACACTTGTTCTGTATTTTTTTGTACCCTATCTCTTGACATACAGATAATGGACACATATACCATTACCTGTTCACACGTGCACAATCTTGCGACTCTCCCACTTGAAGATGCTATCAAATCAGAGTCGTAAACTAAGTTGGGGATTAACTTTAGGAATGTGCCGCTCGAGCGACTGGCTTCTTTGGCCGGAAAACTCCCAGCGAGGGATCTAGTGAACATGCATATCAAGCGTGTTTGAGATTCAGCGTTTTGGAAACCGAGAGTTTTTCGGGAACAGAGTTATTGGAACACAGCGTTCCAAGAAAAAGGAGTCTGAAAATGAGTGAAGTACGTTTAGTCGTCCAGGATGAAAATGGTGCTAAGTGGGGTGACTTTCATGGCTCAACTGTGAGTCGCGTGGTGGCGGCCCTATCGGCAGAACCGGAGACGATTGAAGAGTTAGCAGTCGCATTGCAACGCTTCGAACATAATGGAACGCGGTTGCTGTCGCGTGGCTTAAACCAGGGCTTCCGAGATGATCCCTGGGACGCCGGTATCGTCATGATCGATCTTCCCGGCCGCTTGCTCATTAACCAATCGAGCTATGATGAGTTCCAACATTCATCGTCCGTTTCGTATCACAATGGGTCGTCGGCCACGCGACTTCAGATTAACTATCATCTTCCCCTCGACTGGTCGATACATCCATCGATCGAACAATGGCCAGCCCACATGGAAAGTCGCAACCTACGCCGGACTGCCCTCGATCGTAAGCCGCGAGAGTTCATTTATGGCGATGCGATGCTCGACTTTTTTGTCGAGCGTTGCTTCCGCTCTGAAGCGCTCAGAAACCACGTCGAACTTCAAGATCCTGGTAGCACTTATGAAGTGTGCAAGCAGTTTCACATCGAATGGTTGATGACAAATCAAGCCGCGCTGGGCAATGTTTCGCCGCGCAGTTATATGCTTGAAGGTGTCGAAACCATTGACGCTGACATCTGGAGCCGACAAGAGCAGTGGAGCCTTACGGGAGAATGTCCACTTCCACTAGCTGCTGATGCGTTTGCCCAAAAGCACGCGTACATGGGAAGCCAAGAGTATTACATCTATCAGTACATGCTGGAATATATCTTGGAATGTTGTGTCGTACGCTTACCGGATTTTCTGAAGACGCCCGCATCGTCGTGGGATTTTGTGGCTGAGCGAGAGAAGATCCGTAAGCAGTTGGATGATTGGATGTTGTTACCGCTGGATGATTTCCGCGGTCGCACACCACGACAACTCATCGATATGGAACGCGCACGTATTCCAATGACATTAACCCGAGACGAAACCATCATCGATTGTGATTGCCCCCTCTGCAATCTCATGGCCGATATGCCGGGTCCATCGTTCTGGAGCCTCGACGGGTCTGGCCTCCCGTTGGAATACGCTTTCAGCACATTCACTTCGGAAAGCGAATGGGAGTGTTATGGATTCGACGGAAGTTTCGAAGGCTTTCCGATGTCGGCAGATGTTCAAATTCGCTTGGGAAGCGGCATCCCGGGCAGCGGAAGCGCGCTCACCGCGACCAAGGTCGCCCCGAACTCCGCCTTGATGTCTCTCGTTTCTGTGGGTTTTTCGCTCAGCGATCTATTGTCGAAAATAGAAGACGTGGATCCGAGTCGCCACCTCATCCAAACCCTCAATCGCCATTTCGACAACGTGCGGGCCGTAGTGCTCGAATATGGAGACAACCTATCGCTTGTCAAACCTTCCATTGACCAATTCGAAGAATGTTTGAATGACGTCAAGGACACTCACCCGACTCTGAGTGTCGACTGTGAGGAAGTGAGCTTTATGCTGGCCTCTTTGCTCGAATTTGCCAATTAGGCGATACCCTAACCACGGCTAAGATCCACGCGTTGCAATCGCATGGACATCTTACGCACAAGGATGACAGACGAATCACGGCCCCGAAAGGCGGTGGTTCGTCTGACTGTAAATCACTTGGCAGCCATTAAGCGAATTGACGCAAATATCGATAACTCTGACGCAACGATTCTTGGCGGTCTACCAACGAGCCTTCATAAGCCCGATCTTCCACTTCAACGCAAACCGCACCTCGATAACCTACATCCGTTAGCGTCGAGAAGAATTTACCCCAGTTCACTTCACCAAAGCCAGGCAGCTTGGGGGTGTGGTACTCGGCAGGATGAGCCAAAATACCGACTTCGTTCAGCCTCTCTACATCAATGCGAACATCTTTGGCATGAACATGGAACAGTCGCTCTTTGAAATTTCGCATCGGGGCAATGTAATCCATATGTTGCCAGATCATATGCGATGGATCGTAGTTCAAGCCGATCCGCGAACTACCTAGGTCTTCAAACATTCGTCGCCAAATCTTTGGGCTGACCGCCAAATTTTTGCCGCCAGGCCATTCATCGCGACTGAAAAGCATTGGGCAATTCTCGATGCCAATGTAGAGATCCAACTCTTCCGCCCGCTTGACGATCGGCTTCCAAGTGTCCAAGAAACGTGGCCAATTATCGTCCACCGATTTCGTGTAGTCGCGGCCAATAAAAGTGTTAACGTTCTTAAGACCCAAATTGCGAGCGGCTTCCATTACCGCCAGCAAGTGTTCCACACTGCGGCGTGCCTCTTCCAAATCGGGCGATAAACAATTGGGATAGTAACCCAAGGCGCTGATCGAAACACCCGTTGATCGAACTAACTGATGAATAGCGGTGATCCGCGAAACATCCAGCTCATTCACATTAATGTGTGTGATGCCCGCGTAACGTCGATCCGCTTTGCTGAGGGGCCAGCACATCACTTCGACACAGCGATAGCCGATATCAGCGGCCAGGTGAAAAACATCTTCGAGGCTCATCTCGGGCACAATGGCGCTCGCGAAACCGAGTTGAATCATGACGTTAACCTCATGCTTGATTGTTTGCGAAAACCCTTATTTTCCACCATACCAAACACCACGCAACCATAGATGCTTGCGCAAACGCGTCATCAATTCCGCCGGAAGTGGCTCTTTGCTGGAAACCGCCGCATTCATCTCCGCTTGAGCCACGGTGCGAATGCCCGTGATCACGGTACTCACCGCTGGATGATTCAAAGCAAACAAGGTCGCCACATCGGCCGTCGAATATTTCGAATCGGCACCAACTTGCCGAATATCTTCTTGAATTGCGGCCACGCGTTGCACACTGCGAGCCATTCGGTCACCCATAAAATAACGATGGCGAAAGTCGCTTTCGGGGAACGCATGCCCTGCCTGGTACTTACCCGTCAGTACACCTTCATCGAAAACGCAACGCACAATCACCCCAGTATCGGTTTCGGCAGCTACAGGCAGAATCTGCGCAGCGGGTTGTTGCTCGAAAATGTTATAGATCACTTGAATCGTGTCCACCAAGCCCGCGCGCATCAAATCGACAACGCAGCCCTGATCTTGTTCGGGGGTACTAATTCCGATCCAGCGAATCTTTCCTTCGTCGCGAAGTTTGCGCAGATCGAGTAGGGGCTGCGGATCGTTGTTCCAAGCACTCGTCCACGTGTGCAATTGCAATAAATCAATGCACTCGACGCCCAATTGCTTCAGCCGGTCTTCAACATTGCTGCGCAGATATGCAGCGTTGTAGCGGTCTTGGTGATGACAATAAGGACTCGGTGGCCATGGGCCTGGTGCGGGTGGCGTTTTGGTGGCCACATAAACTTTTTCGCTGCGGTCCTTGAGAGCTTCCGCAATCACTCGTTCGCTTCGACCGTCACCATAGCCTTGCGCGGTGTCGATAAAGTTGACGCCACAATCCAATGCCCGATGCAACGCGGCAACACTCTCCCGATCGTCTTGCCCGCCCCATTGTCCACCAAGTGCCCAAGCCCCGAAACCAATTTCTGAGACCTCGATGCCCGTTTTACCCAAACGCCGGTACTGCATCCTTCGCTTCCTTACTTCAAAATGGATTCGTTGATCTCTCCGGCTTTCAGTATCGCAAACTTCGGCCGTTTCAAATTTACTGTTTTCGCAAATTCTGAATTCGCTTCAAAATCTCTTCATGCACCGGTGTCGGGGCAATTTGGAAGAGTTTTTTCGCGTTACTTTCTGCGACGTCCAATTTTTCAATTCGCTCTTGCAAGAGCACCAGTGTCATCAAAAAGTTGACATCTGCGGGATCGCTATCGACCGCGTTTTGTAGCCGGCGTTCGGCTTCAGCGAAGTCACCTGCCAGATAAAGTGCCAAGCCCAGACGATATTGCAAGTTGCCGTTCTTCGGCAGAAGGTCAGCATCACGTTTGAGGAGCTTTAATTCATCTTCGCGAAGCGATTCGATTTCTTGTTGCAGTGCTTGCAGTTTATCGACAGCAGCCGGATCTTGAGCGAGTTGCTCCATCTTTCTTCCCAATAAGGCCGCCAAGTTCGCTCTTCCTCCAGAGCTGTTCGGCTCTAAGGCGATCCCGATTCGGTACTCTTTTTCTGCGGTCGGCTCGCTTCCCAATTGTTCGGCGAGCGCCCCCAGCGTCAAGTGTGCTCCAGCTCGGTCGCCATCGTTGTTCAGTCCTATTCGATACTCTTCCAACGCGGCCGCCAAGGCTTGATCATCCGAACCGCTCAAGCGTTGAATGCCGTTGAGCACCAAAACACGGGCCGCTTCGATGCGAACAGCTCGAATCGGATCGCGCAATAAAGGCACAAGTCGGCGAGTCAGCAAATTGGGATCTGCGTTTCCATCATGTGCAGCAGCTGCTGCGGCTCGAACGACTGGGCTTTCATCGCGCAGAGCATTGCGAGCTAACTGAGCTGCTGTTTCAGGTCCCAACCGAGTGGACTCGCGTAAGGCTGTCGCCCGCGCAATTGCCGGAAATTGTGGACCATTACCATCCAAGAGCCATTTCAATTGTTCGACCGAGTCAGGAGTCTTTTTGCGAACCGCATACAACGCTTCACCAAAGTGTTTATCTTTCTTGCGATTGACGCCGTACCATTTTTCACACGCTTCATCGCACCATTGATTGACTTTTTGAAGAGCCTGCTTAACTTCTTCATCCCCTTGTTCTGCAGCCACCATCCAATCTTGGTAGAGTGGAAGTTTGGCTTTCTTCTCCGCAGATAAGCCACCTTGATCTAAGTGGCAACTGGCGCAGCTATTCGGAGTCTCAATCTTCAGGCTCAAATCAGGTCTGGGAATGCGGAAACTATGGTCACGGCGAGGGTCAATCGCCATGTAAGTCGTCTCCATCATGTGACAATCAACGCAACTCGCGCCTTTAGTTCCTGGCTTATGAAAATGATGCGCGGGCGTGTCATATTTACCAGAAGGATGTTGATGGCACGAGGTACAAACTTGATTACCGTCGTGCTTAAGCCGCGCGGTATGCGGATCATGGCAATCAGTGCACTTGATACCTTTGTGATACATCTTGCTCTGCATGAACGAAGCGTGAATGTAGTCTTCGTCCTGTTGCTGACCATCGGCATAGAAGACGTTTTCGAACAAACTTTGATCTAAATAATGATCGAAGTATCTTTTGGTGGGATCATAGTTTGGGAATACAACTTCACGTCTCGCGTGGCAGGGAGCACATGCTTCGATTTCTTGCTGAGGAGACGATTTTAGTTTGGCTAAAGCGAATCCACGTTGGCTGTCCCAAAACGGCGAGTTTCGCTTGGCTAATTGAACATGCAAACTCCCAGGTCCATGACATGATTCGCAAGAGACATCAATTTCCGAGAAAGTGGTGTGGTAACGTTGCTGTGCAACGTCAAAGTTCCGCTGCAGATTCGTGCTATGGCAATCCGCGCACATGGTGTTCCAACGTTGGGCTACGCCGGTCCAATGCAATGGATCATCTGGGTTTAGCTTTTCTTTAACATCGGGTGGATCGAGATAGAACCAATTCTTCTTGGCGGTATCCCATGAGATTCTTAACACTTGCAATTGCCCAAGAGGATTGGTCGCCGACTTTTGTGTTGGGCTTTCTGCAGGGGGCACCATCTCGACCATGTATTGCTGTAGTGGATCGACACCGAAAACATATTTCACTTCGAAGTCGGTCGGTTTCCCGTCAGGGCCTTCGGTATTCACCATGAAGCGTTCGCCATCTTTGAACATGCGTGACACCATGCCATGATGTTCGAGAGATTGGTTATCGAAATTGGCAAGTACAGTATCGGCAGTCGCGCGGGCCATCGCCAGATCGTGATGTGAATCTTTGAATTGAGTCGCTTGCGCTTGGTGGCATTCGATACACGCATCGCGCCCCACATAGGTCGCAGTAGCCGTAGGGGGGAGCGTCCAGCGATAGTCGTTATAGAGATAAAGCCCAACTCCGAGCCCAAGAATGCCGAAGGCGACTGCAACGACAAGAATAAATTTAAACCGATTCAAGCGAAGCTCCGGCGGGTGTGCCTAATCAACGGCGATGAAGAGTATACTGGTGAGACAGTGTATCAATTATGAAATCTCTGGGGAGTTGCATCAACCCGATGTCAGGTGCGAATGCGTCAGAATCCGGTCGATTTGTGATCTTATGGCACGAGGTCGACAACATGCCTGGTCGCCAGAATCACTATGATTTCTTGCTAGAAACAGCTGGTTTCTTTGTCACAATCGAGCTGAAGGTCTTGCCTTGGGAGGTTAGCGAGACACATGGCCGAGTCCTTTCACCGCACCGGTTGGCGTATTGGGAACTTGAGGGTCCAGTATCTGGTAATCGGGGCATTGTGAAGCGAATTACGCGTGGTCACTATCAATGCGTTTCGCAGGTGCACGGCTGTTGGGAGCTACGGTTAGATTCTGCAGAAGTTCAAACCGTCCTTATGCTGACTGCGGAGACATCGGCTGCGTTTGCACAACTTCCATCCGACACCATAGTTCGCTTAGCGAGATGAGATAGTACTCGCTTACCCCGTACGCCGCAGGCTAGGCACGCGCCGTCTGATTCGTCAGCGCGTTAGACGTCTCCGTTCGACCACCCGCAGCGCTCGCTCTGCCAGTCGCACTGGTCTGCTACGACCGAGGTTCAAACGATACTACGCCTAGCCTTCGGCAACGGGCTAAACGACAACCTTGCTTGCCGCCCTGATGGCGAAGAAACAATTTCTGCGACGGTTCCGTTTGTCTAGCTTCGCTACAGCGCATTGCGATTACTTTGATGTGTGGCTCCGCGCTGCACGATGGGCCAACATATTGGCAACTAACGCTGTCCAACCGGTTTGATGACTGGCACCTAAACCACGCCCGTTATCGCCATGAAAATACTCGTAAAACAACACGAGATCCTTCCAATGTGAATCGTTCTGGTAGCGTGGGTCATCGCCATGGCATGGCCGACGACCATTTTCGTCCGGCAAGAAAATCGAAATCAAGCGACGCTCGATTTCATCCGACACTTCTTGCAAAGTCATCATATTCCCTGAACCCGTTGGACACTCGATCTTAAACGTCTCACCATAAAATTGATGATAAGTTCGCAACGATTCGATGATGAGATAATTCAGCGGGAACCATACCGGACCACGCCAATTGCTGTTGCCACCGAACATGTAGCTATCGCTTTCACCGGGCACATAGAACACTTCGTTCTTGTGTCCATTCATTTCGAATACGAACGGTTTATCACGATACGCAGCCGAAAGCGAACGGATACCGTAAGGCGATAGGAACTCCGATTCATCTAATAGATATCGCAACATCCGTTTGAATCGTTCCAACGATGGGATGGCCAGCAATCGCATCCCATATTTCTGCGTCTCGGGACATAATCGCTCGAGATAAGTCATATGTTGCGACATATCAGCTTTATTCGCCAAAAACCATTGCATGCGGCGATGAAAACCGGGCAACTTATGAATGGTCTCTTCGTGCAACAACACCGAAGTACAGAGTGGAATCAAGCCCACCAGCGAACGAATTCGCAACGGAACGCTGCAACCATTGATTGATAAGTGGTCATAGTAGAATCCATCTTCTTCATCCCACAAGCCCGTTCCATGCAACGTGTTCATCGCCTCAGCGATCATCACATAATGTTCGAAAAACTTGCTAGCCATATCGCCATATGCTTGATTCTCAGCCGCCAATTCCAAGGCCATGCGCAACATACAACCGCAATAGAACGCCATCCAGGCAGTCCCATCGGCTTGATTGAGCATGCCACCGGTGGGTAACGGCTTACTGCGATCAAAAACTCCAATGTTATCCAAGCCCAAGAAGCCGCCGCTGAAAACGTGTTTGCCGTCGGTATCTTTGCGATTCACCCACCACGTGAAGTTCAATAGCAACTTCTGAAACGTGCGCGCTAGAAACTCTGTATCACGTTGCCCCGGTGGCCCACTGTTGAGATAAACGTGCCCACACGCCCAGGCATGAACCGGCGGGTTCACATCGCTCAATGCCCATTCGTACGCAGGGATCTGACCGTTGGGATGCATGTACCATTCGCGCAAGAACAAGATCAATTGCTCTTCGGCAAAATGCAAATCGAGTTGCGCCATCGGCAACATATGAAACGCCGTATCCCAAGCTGCGTACCAAGGATACTCCCATTTGTCGGGCATCGAAATAACATCGCGATTGAACAGATGGGGCCAATCGCTATTGCGGCCCGTCTTGCGTGATTCGGGTGGTGGCGGAGCAAATGGATCGCCGTTGATCCAAGCATCCACAATGTAGTGATAGAATTGCTTTGTCCAAAGCAACCCACCATACGCTTGCCGCATCACCGCTTGTTCATTGCCGCTTAAGTTATGCGGAATCCGAGCAGCATAATAATCATCTGCATCTTTCTTGCGTTCGCTGAACGTTTTATTGAAACTGCCGCCAAACCATTCCTGCGGAAGACTATTCGCGGATGACAGCCGGAAACGAAGCACTTCCTGTCCGCCAGCTGGCACCGCTAGCAGGTAATACGCCGCCGCTTTCGTGCCGCGTTGCCGCGGATCAACGGCCTCAATGTCACCATGAATGACGTATCGATGAAATGCATCTTTGTAGTACTTACCGCTGTTCTCAACATCGGGATGAAGCTGTGGATTGGTTTCATTTTCGGTAAAGAGCCAAACAGGCTTCTCGCCTTCCGGTCCAACATCAGCAGCGAATTGAAACCGTCCTAATGTTTGCTGTTCGGCTAATACCGAATCACCTTCTAACCATAAGCGTGGCTTTGGCGCGCAACCTTCATGAGTGCAGCCCCACGTCCATGAATTGCGAAACCAAAGTTGTGGCAGGACATGCAACGCGGCAGGGGTAGGCCCACGATTAATCACCGTGAGCTGAATTAAAATGTCGTCGGGACCTTCTTTCGCATACTCGATCAAGCAATCGAAGTAGCGGCTTTGATCGAAGATACCGGTGTCTTCAAGCTCATACTCACGCTCTTGCCGCGAACGACTGCGATTGGTGTCTGCAATCGCCTTATAAGGAAATTCGTTCTGCGGATATTTGTACAAAGCCTTCATGTACGAGTGTGTGGGTGTACTATCGAGATAGTAATAACACTCTTTCACATCTTCGCCATGGTTTCCTTCTGGCCCGGATAAGCCGAAGAAACGCTCTTTCAAAATGGGATCGCGTCCATTCCAAAATGCCACGGAGAAACAGAGTCGGCATTCGCGGTCACAGATGCCTAACAACCCATCTTCGCCCCAGCGATACGCTCGACTGCGCGCATGATCGTGCGGAAAATAGTTCCAGGCATCTTGGTTCGACGAGTAGTCTTCGCGTACCGTGCCCCATTGCCTTTCTGAAAGATAGGGCCCCCATCGCTGCCAATTCTCTTCGCGCGATTTCGCTCGACGCAAACGAAGATCTTCTAAAGTTTGATGGGGCAACAACGCAGCCATGAGAACCACCTTCGATCCGCAAACAGACTCCTCTACGATGCCTTCCAATTAAAGGAAGACGTTGAGTTGTGATTCTAGTCGTTTTAGGCAGAAAGATGTTGCCTCTGCACCCACAAAATCCGGTAGGGACCAGCAAATTCAAAGAGGAAGGAGACCAACCGGTTCTATCTGAACGTATCGACCGGCTCACTCAGTGAAGCCCCTGATTGCGGGCCTGCTTCAATATTCGTTTCCCTTACAGCGGCAATAGCGGACGGATACTTGCCATAGAAGCGTCGAATGATGTGCGGCGATGATTCGCCTCCTAAGTGTCGCTCCCAGCCGTAGCGCAAAAGCAACCGTGAGCTGATGCGCGAGTTCTTCAACTGGGCAACGATGGCATCACTTCGTTTGAATTCAGCCACTCGATCCAAGGCATGCAAAGCCGCATCGACAGTTCGTACCGAGGTCTTCAGTCCGCTGACAAAATAGTCCAACGTCAAATACGTCGGGGCAGCAAAAGGCTGGCGATAGTAAATGCGACATTGATCCTGAGCGACATGACGAAACCGTTGATCCCACCAAACTCGCCATACCGTCGTATGTTTCGGCAACCAGAACATACGGACCTCAATCCAGCGTCCTGCTTGAGCCACAATCACGCCACTGGAATGCAGCTTTACGCGCGACCAATCGTCTCGGTCGGAGCGAATCGGTTTTAGCCCCAGGCTCAACAACTGGTCGATCATGCCTCATCCACCCACAAGAATCGGTCTCGAATCCAACGCCATACTGTCAACATGGCGCCCATGGCAACTAACGCCACCAACATGATCGCCAGCAACACGGTTCCCAATCCAAAGACGTTGGCTGCCCAACCGTTCCAAATGGAATTCCAAAATAACAACACAATCAAAGTGGCGGAGCAAAGATAAGGGCCAAATGGAAACGCCTTTTCACCGGTGAGTATCCAAGCAACCAATACAAAAACCAATGAAGTAAATGGAGCGATAAAAAACACCAATAGCGACGGTTGCCAACCGATAAAGGTTCCGACCATCGCCATCAAGGTCACATCGCCGAAGCCCATTGCTTCCATACCGAGTGCGTTGGAGGCTACGATGCGAACAGCCCACACGATACTGCCAGCAATCGCCATTCCAATCAGCCCGCTCAAAAGTGCTTGCCAATTTCCAACCGGCGCGCTGTGTGCGTAAATGATGCCGATTGTCCCTAAAACCCACAGCGTGACGACTGTGAAGAACCATGGCTTATATCGCACGATTCGCGCGAAGAAAATCTTCAAGGCCACTTTCAATCCGCGGCGAGTTCTCCAGCGACGGTCGGCCAAACCGAAACACCAACCGCTGTAACAAAACAGAGCGATGGCCAAACCATACTTACCGTCGAGCCAACCAGCCCATACGCCTGGGCTACATGCATTTAGTGGGGCCAAGGTGGGATTCAGTCCGTTGCGATCGATTTCAATCAGATGCCAACCACCGATCAGCGCCGATCCGATCAAGCCAATCCAAGTACCTGGGACGGTTACCCAATCAGGAATGAGTTGTTCATCGAAATCGATAAATGTTGCGACGCACATCGCCCAGATCAAAATAATGTGCGCGACGTATTGCCAGTGCAACATCGGTTGCAATTGAGGCAACATCTTTCGAACCGAATTTTGATGCGGCAAGAGACCACCACTGACTTCATAGTAATAAAGCCATGCCAAAAAAATCGGCAGAATGATCTCTATGATCAAAGGGCGTACCCAATAGTTTTTGCCGAATTGTTTTTCAAAGCGACGGAGCTGTATCCAACCGAATATGGGAATACAATCCAGCCAAGAGTAAGCACCCTGTTCAGGTTTAGTGCGCGACCAAGGACCGAGGTGATGATGGAAATAAGAAAATTGGTAGATCCCCCAGTTAGCCAGCGCAGCATACACGATGCCGATCAGCGCGATCGCGATACAGCGAACTTCGAGTGGCACCTGAAGAATGGCGTTCAAGTTGGGACTTCCTCGTTACATCTCTGCTGGTACCAAATGGCGACACGTTTTGCGATATCGTGCAATGGCTCTCGATCGGTTTCAACCTTGAGCTGTGATACTTCTTGGTACAGTGGCTCTCGTCGCGTTAACAACGAAACGATTTCTTCGAAGCTGGATAACCCGGTGAGGGCAGGGCGTCGTTGGGCGGTCGATACATCACCGTGAATTCGTTTTGCCAATTCTTCGGGTTGAGCATTGAGCCAAACACAACAACCGGTTCGCTGAATGGCTTGTCGATTCTTGGGCCTTAGTATTGCTCCTCCCCCCAAAGCGATGATTGCTGTCGGCAGCTGCGATAATCGCTCAACTGCCGCCACTTCTCGATCGCGGAACCCCGTTTCTCCATGCTTGTCAAAGATTTCTCGAATCGTAACTCCTTCTTTCTTCTCGACTTCGATATCGCTATCGAACCATGGCAAGCCAAGCTGATCGGAAAGGAGTTTTGCTAGCGTGGTCTTTCCACTTCCTCGGTATCCGACCAAGTATAGATGCATGAGAATTCCAAAAGAGTCTAGTTAAGCTACAGAAACAGGCGTGACTTTTCCGATTTTAACGAGGAATCGCTCCCATTGGATGGGGGCAGTACGTTTGTACGGCACATCATTAGTGCGTTTTGATACCCTGCGTTCGTACAGTAACTCAATATTGGTTGGGGCTTCCGAGTGTCATTTCCCGTTTCACCAGCTTGGATGGTCGCAGGTGCTGCTGGCGCCATGCATGCCGCTGGCGTTACGTTGGATTCATTATCGTCTCGGTTTTCGGACCTAATGAATCTAGGTTCGGAGAGCACCACGTCCGCTACTTCGACTACTAGCGGGACGGAATCATTGGACCCTGCTCATCGTATGCAGGCGTTGGGAAAAAGTCTCTTTGAGGCCTTAAAAAAAGCTGGCTGGCCCGCCGACAAACCTATCGAACTGCAACTTGACGCCACTGGACAGATGAGCACAAGCAATCTTCCACCGGAGTTGAAATCGCTTGTGGATCAATATCTGCAGCAGCACCCTGATGTGGTTGCCCAGTTTGAACAACTCGCTTCCGAGCTAAAACGGCAATATGAAATGCCCGATACATCCGGGCTGGGACTCTCCAATGGCACAGCCAATGGTACTTGGAAATTCTCGCTGAACGAACAAGAAACCAAGTGGCGGTGGAGCAGTACCTAAAGGGCTATAGGTTTAGCCCCCATCGAGCACCACTCATACGACCCGCTGCGCTTTTCGCATTTACTTCGAACCAAAACAATCCCTACAATCCGCAAAGTTACTATCGTAAAGAGTAACCTCTCTCGCCAATCGCAACTGGGACGCGCGTTTTGGGTCGTTTCGTGACATAGCCTTTCACGTCGGACCATTCTCTACCGGCCGTTATTTCTGGAGTTTGCTTGATGTGTGGGATCGTAGGATATGTTGGTGCACAGGAAGCCTGTCCATTCCTTTTGACTGGATTACAACGGCTTGAGTATCGCGGTTACGACAGCGCGGGGATTGCGACCCTGGGAGGCAATAACGGTGTTCAACTTTCAAGAGCAGTAGGTCGTATTCAACGACTTTCGGAAGCGACGCAAAAGAATCCGCATCGCGGCACGTCGGGCATTGGTCATACACGCTGGGCCACACACGGCCCCGCCACGGAAGAAAATGCTCACCCGCATCTCGGCGGAACAGGGCAAGTTGTTATCGCTCACAATGGCGTGATCGAAAACTACGATTCACTCAAAGAACGTTTGATCGATGCGGGTTACCACTTCGCATCAGCGACCGATAGCGAAGTCGTCGCGCATTTGATTGCCGACTTCTTAAAGAAGATACCAGCGAGCCAAGATCCGAATCAACGTTATGTCGAAGCGGTACGCCTGACGCTTGCTCAATTGCGTGGTACATATGGACTCGCCATCATGTTCCGCGATCGCCCCAACCTTCTCATCGCTGCTCGTTGCGGCAGCCCTCTGGTTCTCGGTATCGGACGTGGTGAACATTTTCTGGCCAGCGATACCTCACCGTTGATTGGTTATACCGACCGGATCATTTATCTTGCCGACCATCAAATCGCCGTCTTAACACCAGATACTTTGCAAGTTCATCATCGCGATCAAGGAAGAGTACGACCTGATGTTCAAGTGCTAGAATCGGAAACCGTCGATGTGGCCATGAATGGCTTTAAGCACTTCATGCAGAAAGAAATCTTTGAGCAGCCTGAATCGTTGACCAATGCGATGCGAGGTCGTATCGACCGCGAAAATGCCACCGCAAAATTTGGCGGTCTCAATCTGACCACTCAACAATTGCGATCGACCAATCGAATCATTCTTACTGGTTGTGGGACCAGTTGGCACTCAGCCTTAGTGGGCGAATATCTGATCGAAGAACTCGCTCGTATTCCAGTCGAAGTCGAATACGCTAGTGAACTTCGTTACCGCAATCCACCCGTTGATCCGGATACACTGATCTTTGGTATCACGCAAAGTGGTGAAACGGCTGACACCCTGGCTGCACTTCGCGAAATGAAACGTAAAGGACACCATACGTTAGCTATATGCAACGTGATTGGTTCGAGCATCGCTCAAGAAGCGGATGGTGGTATTTATCTTCATGCGGGACCTGAAATCGGTGTCGCATCGACGAAAGCCTACACATCACAATTGCTTGTGCTATCGATGCTGGCGCTCTACTTTGGTCGCCTGCGTCATTTGAGTTACGAAGCGGGTTTGCGAATCATTGATCAATTGGAAAAACTTCCTAACTTGATTCGACAAACGTTAGAGTGCGAGCAGCAAGTGGCGGATGTTGCGGCGAAGTACTCGAACGCTACTAACTTCTTGTACTTAGGTCGACACTACAATTTCCCAAGTGCTCTGGAAGGTGCCTTGAAGCTCAAGGAAATCAGCTACATTCATGCAGAAGGCTATCCAGCCGCCGAGATGAAACATGGCCCAATAGCGTTGGTCGACGAGAACACGCCATCGGTATTCATCGTGCCGCGTGGTACGGTGTTCGAGAAAGTGATGAGCAATCTTCAGGAAGTGAAGGCTCGTCGCGGTCCAGTGATTGCGATTGTCGATCATCGTGATGAACGGATTGAAAAACTTGCAGACGACATCATTGAAATTCCACCTGCGGAAGATTTTATCCAACCGATTGTAGCTGCCATTCCATTGCAATTGCTGGCATACCACATTGCCGTGTTACGGGGCTGCGATGTGGATAAACCACGCAATCTCGCGAAGAGCGTGACGGTTGAATAAATGCTAGCCGCACCAAATTTGCAGACTGATCTTGGCAGCGATGCGTGAAAGTGGTAACGGCAAATTTGATGAGCAAATTCTGTGGCATACCAGACAACGACTTGGACATATTCATCTGTAGGTTAATCGTATCATGAGTAAAAATTCGCTTGGACTAAGTCATAGTGCGCGCAAGGCGTTACAAGTACATGTGGGTGAAGCAGCGGGAGCAGAGATCGCCAACTTGATTCAGCGCATGGCGATGCAAATCGAAGAGTTGAAACGCAGCAAAGTGAACGTGACTCCTGTCGTTCCTTCGGCTCGCCGCGAGAAGTTGCGTTCAATCGAAGAAGAAACATTTTAATCAATCTGTTATCATTCGCGCTGCGATCTCGCTTGCCCGTATGCCGTAGGCTAGGCCCGCGCCGCTTGGTTCGTCAGCTTGTTGGATTGGTGCGTTGTTTGTGTGCGTTGGACACGTCGCGCACAACGGCATCTCTGCTTCGGGTTCATCCTCTTCTCTTTAGTTTTCAGCGTGTTTTTCGTGGTTCTTTCTTCGCTACCGCACCTAGCAAGTCACGCTCAAAATTGTCCTATTTTCTGAGGGAGCGCCGTGCAATGTGGCCCCCCTTCTTGTGCTACAATGCTCTCGATTCGCATTTCAACTTTGCCTACTCCAGTCTGAAGCCCACTTTCATGAGCTACGATCTTTTCTTTGCACCCACGTATCGCAACTGCGGACTCGAAGAGTTTGTCGAGTACTTTCAGGGACGTCCCAACTACGATGTCGATGGTGGGACAGCAAGTTATTTCAACGAATACACGGGCGTTTATTTCCTGTTCGAATATAACTCAGATGCGGAGCTTGGCGACCAAGAAAACGAACTCGGCGAAAGTGAGCTCGATGAGGAAGTTGATGCTGATGAGTTTCGAATTTCATTTAACATCAACTTCTATCGCCCCTCGTTTTTCGGCTTAGAAGCTGCGAATGAAGTGATTGAGTTTGTCACCGAATTCGAACTCGCCGTGATGGATCCACAAGCTGAAGATGAGGAGGATGTCTTCAGCGCTGAGAGTTTTCTAGCAGGTTGGAATGCGGGCAACCAATTCGCTTTTCGAGCGATTCTCAGCAATGACGAATACGATCAACATCCGCTGACCTATCCCACAGCTGGTTTGTTGGAAACGTGGAAATGGAATTATGAGCGAGACGAGCTTCAGGATCGACTTGGCGACGATATTTTTGTCCCAAGAATCTATTTCATGAATTTAGATGGGAAAATTGTAACCGCTTCATTATGGCCAGATGCCATCCCCATCTGCTTGCCTAAGGTGGATTACATCTTGGTCTTGAGGAAGGAACTATCGTCGGAACCGGACGCCGAAGAGCCTCAGATCTTGCGCATCGCTTGGAAAGATCTGGCGCCGCATATCGAACGCTACAGTTTCGAAGAGGATTTTTTTTATCGGCTTGAGTTTGAGTATCCCGATGAATCGCTATGTGCGGTCATTCGAAAACTGCCACTCCAATTACACGATCCAGAACTTATTCAGGCCTATGACAATGTATTGGACGCCGAGCTAGTGAAAATGGCTCGTACATAGTAGTGCGAATGTCCTTGTGTCTGGCTCTGTCCGGAGAAGCGGAAACTACAGAGGTGCGGGGAGATCGCGTCGATGGAAATAATAGATGCCCGACAAATGGAAAATGGCGCCGCACAAAATCAGCAGGACCGAATACCCAAGTGGGCCCAGGCCAACAAATTCACCTGATTTATCCCAGTGCAACCACGCCCAAGCATAGTCTGGTTGTTCCACGATGACTCGCACAATGTCGTCGGGGCGATAGGCGCTGAAGAACGTCAAGTTTAATGCCCAGCTGGTGGCTGGTGTCGATTTGCCCAGCAAGTAGAGCATAAACTGTAAGACGTAAATGCCGATAACGATGCCAATCGTTCGCCAGCGATATTTGTCGATGGCACTGAATAGAACGCTTAAACCGAAAACAAAATACGCAAAGCCAAACAGATTCAAGGTTGGTGGAAGGTAGAGCCTTCCATCTACGCGTTCTTTCAAGGGCACCCAAACTGATTCTGCTGTAGTGTTGCTGAGGCCCAGCGGAATCTCGATCGGCAGCCACGAAAGTTGCAACGAAGGAGTCGCGGGTGTTTCTCGGATGCTTAGCGTTTCGATTCCGAAGGAGATGCCAATCCACACGAGCGAGCACAAAAATGCTAGACCAAACATCGAAACCAGAGCATGCGCCAGCATAATTCCGCGACGTGTAATCGGTTGGGCTAGGAGCATCTCCATTGTACCGCGATGAATTTCACCACTCACTACATCGCTGCCACGCGATATCGACCATACCAAGACGCACAGGATGACCACCGGTTCGTCGAAGGTCATCGCAATGCTGCCCGCATAGGTTAAGAACTGCGATACAGGCACAGGAGAGAATTTCTCAAACGGCTTTAACTGCTCGAGCAATGGCTCAAGTCGGGACAGCTCAAACTGAGCCACGATCCAAATGCGCATCCAACAAAATAGAGGAAGAATGAACGCGCAGGCTGACCACAGCAACCAGCTTTCGCTCCAATATTTTTTTACCAGCGCGTTAAACATATCGAAATCAGTTCTTTTAGCTCGTTACGGTTGTCGGCAGCTTGGAAGGAGTCAAGGGTGGATGGACTTGCTGATAAACGCTATCCAAACCATGAGCTTCCATCCGGACATGTGTCCATGATTGCTCACTCACCCATTTCATAAATGGGTGCAGGTCTCCATGTAAATCGATCACCAATTCATGCGAGTCTTGTCGGACAAGTTTGATCTGATCTTGCCACTGTTGCGGAATCTCGCAAGGAGAGCTCGTTTTGGCAAATAAACGATGGCTTTGTTGCAAATCGCTCAATCGCAAACGTTTGGCGACGACACCTTTGCGGAGCAATACCACTTCATCGCATACTTCTTCAATCTCGCTCAGAACATGCGATGAAAATATAACCGTTTGTCCTTGTTGTTTCGCTTCACGCACCAATTGGAGAACTTCACCGCGAACAGTGGGGTCAAGGTTTGCGGTCGGTTCATCGAGAATTATCAGGGGAGTTTGGCCGCTCATTACTGCGACAATGGCTAGTTTTTGCCGCATCCCTGTCGACATAAAAACGACCCGGCGGTCCAGGTTCAGTTCAAGACGGTCGGCGAGTTGCAAGTAACGCTCTTTGGAAACATCAGGCCGCATCGATTGGAAAAAAGCTAAGCAATCGCGGCCGCGCATTTGACGAAACAGTCGCGCATCACCAGGTAGATAGGAGGTCACCCGGCGCACGGCAACCGACTGATGTTCGCAATCGAAGCCCAGGATTCGCCCTTTGCCGCTAGTTGGCTTGAGAAAACCCATCAAGGTTCGCAGCAAGGTGGACTTGCCGGCACCATTCGGGCCCAGAAGACCAAAGACTTCACCACGCTTCACTTTGAGAGTGCAACGATCGAGCGCCAAAAACTGTCCGTAGTTTTTGCTCAACTCTTCTGTTTCCAAAATCGCTTCCACATTACCGCTCAAAAATCACCCCGCTGCGATTAAGTGGAACCGATGTCATAACATTGAACCGCTGGCATCACCATGATCTTGCCATCGCCCATCCGACCCGAGCGAGCCACTTCGGTTATCTTGCGAACTGCTTCTTCCACATAAACATCATCTAGCCACAAGCTGATTTCCACCTTGGGCAAAAATGCTTGAGAAAATTCTGTTTCTGAGTATTGGTCGAGATAACTTTTCTGTCGACCGAACCCCTTAACTTCATTGACACTCAACGCTTCCAAGGGGACCCACTTGAGGTTCTCAAGAATCTTCTCGGCCTGATAAGGTCTAACGACGGCGATAACTTGTTTCACGATGAAGCCCACTTTCGCGACACTTGGACTGCCAAGCGACACTTCGGTATTGGATGCTGTATTCTCGGGTCGAGTCAAGCGTCGCTAAATAACCGAGTTTTGGAGCTCTTGGTTGCAGGGGAAAAGAGCTGTCGCCAAAGATATTCCAAAGGTCCATGCAATGATACCGTCAATAACTGGGAATGCGAACCTGACAGCCCGGTTTCAGCCGCCAGATATCGCAGGAACCCTCGACAAAATAAAGGGAGAGTGGCAAAAAAGCCTGGAACGTTGGCCCGTGCGCCGAGGATGGCTGCTCGGACTGGCCCGCGCACAGCAGCGATAGAAGGACTACGAAAAGCACGAAAGAGACGCAGTGAATCTGCAGGAGACCAGAACGTTTGAACGCGACGACTGGGCGAACGGAGGCGGCTGTTGCGCTGACGAGACCAGCGGCGCGGGCCTAGCCTGCGGCGTACGGGTTAAACGATCCCTCTCTAATCACTCCTCACTACCATCTACATCTCTCGCGCAGCGCAGCGGATTAAACGGAGTCGGCCAACAAGCCGACGAGACCAGCGGCGCGGGCCTAGCCTACGGCGTACGGGTTAAACGATCCCTCTCTACTCACTCCTCACTACCATCGAC
>Ga0075158_10000124_pt1 | contig 56448 bp, 47 predicted proteins | sample JI91814BDNA_FD_70968 | JGI IMG/M metagenome (GOLD analysis project Ga0075158, IMG submission 70968) | Wastewater effluent complex algal communities from Wisconsin, to seasonally profile nutrient transformation and Carbon sequestration -... | ecosystem: Engineered > WWTP > Effluent > Algae... | reverse complement strand
CGGCCCGGCGCGGCATACGACAAGAGATCCGCGACCCCCTCGGGATCGGTCAGGGACGGATCGAGCCACCGCTCCCAGTCCCCCGGCTCCAGGACGAGCGGCTGCCGGTCGTGAATCCGGTCCAATCCGGGCTCGGCGTCCGTTGTGATGATTGTGAACGAGACCACCCACGCGGCCGGGTCGTCCGCCGCCGACGACTTGTCTCGCCAGAACTCGTAGAGGCCCGCCATGGCCAAGGTCGCCCCGTCGCCGCGGTGAATGAAGAACGGCTGCTTGCGGGGTTTGCCCTTGGCGTCCACGGCGGTCGGCGACGCCTGCCACTCATACCAGCCCTGGGCTGGAACCAGGGCGCGCCGAGCAGCCAACGCCCGGGCGAAGGCCGGTTTGTCCGCGACAGTGTCGGCGCGCGCATTGATCATCCGGGCGCCGACGGTCGGGTCCTTGGCCCACGAGGGCACCAGCCCCCACGTGAGCAGCCGGAGTTGGCGGCGCTCCTGCCCCGTTTCCTTGTCCGACCGCGTGAGCACCACCGGCGCTTGCTTCGTGGGCGCCATATTCCAGTCCGGAACTCCGGGCGGAGGGTCTTGCGGATTCTTCAGCACGGACTTGGTCGGTTCGTCATGGCGATCCACGTCGATGTCGAATTCCTCGACCAACTCGCTAAGGTCGCCGCTCGCGGCATACCGTCCACACACGGGTATCCCCTCTCTGGTTAACGTCGCACGGGCGTGCCCAGCGATTACGGTAGAAGCACTTGTCGCCGACAGAAGGAATGCACTCCAATGAGCTTGGTCCGCAAGATCGCTCGGCCTATGTTGGCCGCCATCTTTGTCGTGGGCGGGCTGGACGCCCTGCGCCACCCCGGCGGACGGGTCCGCAAGGCCGAGCCCTTGGTCCGCTCGCTGGCGGCTCCCCTGGGTCTGCCGGATGACCCCGAGTTGCTGGTGCGCGCCAATGGTGCGGCGATGGTTGCTGGGGGTGCCCTCCTGGCCACCGGGCGGGTGCCGCGGTTGAGTGCGCTGGGTTTGGCGGCCGCGATGGTGCCGACGACCGTAGCCGGGCATCCGTTCTGGGAGGACACCGAGCCCGCCACCCGCGCCAACAACAAGGCGCATTTCCTGAAGAACGTCGGGCTGATCGGCGGCCTCCTGCTGGCCGCTGTCGACACCGAGGGCAAGCCCGGGTTGGCCTATCGCGCCCGCATGATCGGCGATAGCGCTCAGCGCAGAGCCGTCTCGGCACGCAAAGACGCTCGGTATGCCGCGCGCACCGCCAAACGGGAAGCCCGGCTCAAGGTGGCCCAAGCCCACGATGCCCTCCGCTGATCCGGCCGACTGGGCCGCACCCACGTCCGTTGGACCGGTCGACGCCACCGTCGTCCTGCCGGGCAGCAAGTCCCTGACGAACCGCTATCTGGTCATTGCGGCCCTGGCGCAGGACCCGTCGCGGCTGCGGCGGCCGTTGCGGTCGCGCGACACCGAGCTCATGGCCGGCGCCCTGCGGACCTTGGGGGTCCGCGTCGATGACCTCGACGGCGATGACTGGCTGATCACCCCGTCCGCCTTCGTCGGAGGCGGCACCGTCGACTGCGGACTGGCCGGCAATGTGATGCGCTTCGTCCCCCCGATTGCGGGCTTGGCCCGCGGGCCCGTCCGCTTCGACGGTGACGAGCACGCCCGGGTCCGGCCGATGGCGCCGATCCTGGACGCACTGCGGGCTCTCGGCGTCACGATCGAGGAGGGTGCCAGCAGTTTGCCATTCCGCGTAGCCGGCGTCGGTCGCGTTCGGGGCGGCGACGTCACCATCGACGCCTCCGCCTCGTCACAATTCGTCTCGGGGCTGCTGCTCGCCGGGGCGCGCTACGACGAAGGCGTCACGGTCCTCCACGACGGCAAGACCCTCCCGAGCTTGCCGCACATCGAGATGACCGTTGAGACCCTGCGTGATGCCGGCGTCATCGTGGACGATTCCCAGGTGCACACGTGGCGCGTCGAGCCGGGCGAGGTGGGGGCGCTCGATGTGGTGGTCGAACCCGATCTCTCCAACTCCGCACAGTTCTTGGCCGCCGCCCTGGTCACCGGTGGGCGCATCCACGTCCCGGGATGGCCGCAGTGGACCACCCAGGGGGGCGACGCAATGCGCGACATCCTGGACATCATGGGTGCCGACGTGCACCTCGACCGCACTGGTCTCACCGTGACCGGGACCGGTTCTATCAACGGACTCGACATCGACCTGTCCGGGTCCAGCGAGTTGACCCCGGTGGTTGCAGCGCTGTGCGCGCTGGCCGACGGGCCCAGCATCATCCGCGGGGTGGCGCACATCCGCGGCCACGAGACGGACCGGATCGCCGCCCTCGCCCGTGAACTCAATGGCCTCGGCAGTGACGTCACCGAGACCGAGGACGGGCTCCGGATCCGCCCCCGCCCGTTGCGCGGCGGCCGTTTCCACACGTATGCCGATCACCGCATGGTCATGGCCGGTGCGGTCCTCGGGCTCGCCGTGCCGGGCGTGCTGGTCGAGAACCCCGCCACCGTCGCCAAGACGTTGCCGACCTTCACCCGCCTCTGGTCCGACATGCTCGCCGGCAGTCATCGGTGAGTCGCCGCGATCTCGACGAGGACGACGTCCGCGTCCGGCCGAACCGGCGCGGCTCGCGACCACGATCGAAGGACCGTCCCCGGCACGAGAGCGCCGTTATTGCCGTGGTGACCGCCGTGGACCGGGGCCGCTACACCACGCTGATCGAGCCTGACGGGGGCGAGTCGACGCTGGTCATGGCGATGAAGGCGCGGGAACTCGCCCGCAAGGGCGTGGTGGTGGGCGATCACGTCGCGCTGGTCGGCGACACATCAGGCGATCCCAACGCGTTGGCCCGCATCGTGCGGATCGAGCCGCGCCGCAGCGTGCTGCGGCGCACGGCGGATGACACCGATCCCGTCGAGCGGGTCATCGTGGCGAACGCCGACCAACTCGTCATCGTGACCGCCCTGGTCGACCCCGAGCCCCGGCCGCGGCTGATCGACCGGTGTCTGGTCGCGGCATACGACGCCGGCATGGATCCTGTGCTCGTGCTGACGAAGTCAGATCTCACCGACCCGGCCGATTTCCTGAGCCAGTATGCGCCGCTCGATGTCCCGTGCGTGGTCACAAGTAGCCACGGCGCGGACGGGGACTTCGCCGGTCTTGGGGAGCTTCGCGACCGGCTGACGGATCGCACCAGCGTGCTTGTCGGCCATTCCGGCGTCGGCAAGTCCACCTTGGTGAACGCCCTTGTGCCGGAAGCCGACCGGGCGACCGGGCGAGTGAACGCCGTGACGGGACGGGGGCGGCATACGTCCACCTCGGCGGTGGCACTGGCGCTGCCCGGCGGGGGGTGGGTGGTCGACACCCCCGGAATCCGGTCGTTCGGGCTGGCTCACGTTGACCCCGACCGGATCATCCACAACTTCCCCGACCTGGAGCCCGGGACGCAGGACTGCCCGCGCGGCTGCACCCACGACGAGCAGGAGTGCGGCCTCGACGGCTTTGTGTCTGCGGGCGGGGCGGGACCGGCCGGTCCGTCGCGATTGGAGAGCCTGCGTCGCCTGCTGCGGGCACGCAACCCGCAGCAGGGCGACTGACCCAGATGATCCGGCCGGTGGCGGGGCCTTAGGCCCGGGGGTAGTCCTCGGGGCGGGTGTGCTCGGCATACTCATCCACCTCGCGGTCGATGGACTCGGTCCGGGCCGGCCCAACACCTTCTCCCACCCAGTCCTGGATGGTCTCCGGCGCCGGAGCCCCAGTGCGGTCTTGGATATCGGAGTGGTCGGCCGTGCCCTTGTCGAAGAGCAATCCGCTGTTGTCGGCCACCGAGGTGTCTACGATCGCCCGCGGCTCGGCGAAGTGGCAGGCGGAGAGGTGACCGCCGGAGCCATCCGGACGCATCTCCAGGACCGGGATCTCGGTCTTGCAGCGCTCCTGCGCTTTCCAGCACCGGGTGTGGAAGCGACAGCCCTTGGGCGGGTTCGCCGGGGAGGGCACGTCGCCGGTGAGGACGATCTGCTCGCGCTTGCCGCGCAAAGTCGGGTCCGGCACGGGGACGGCCGACAACAAGGCCTGGGTGTATGGGTGTGTGGGCCGGTCGTACACCTCGTCCTCGGTTCCCAGTTCCGCCATCTTGCCGAGGTACATCACGCCGACGCGGTCGGAGATGTGCCGCACGACGGAGAGGTCGTGCGCGATGAAGACATAGGAGAGCCCCAACTCGTTCTGGAGCTTCTCCATCAGGTTGACGACCTGGGCCTGCACTGACACATCGAGTGCGGAGACCGGCTCGTCACAGATCAGCACTTTCGGCTTGAGCGCGATGCCGCGGGCGATGCCGATGCGCTGACGCTGGCCGCCGGAGAACTGGTGCGGGAAGCGGTTGATGTGCTCAGGGTTGAGGCCGACCTTCTCCAAGAGTTCCTGCACGGCCTTGCGGCGGCCGCCCTTGGGGACGACGTCGGAGTGGATCTCAAAGGGCTCCCCGATGATGTCGCCGACCGTCTTGCGCGGGTTGAGCGAGGTGTAGGGGTCCTGAAAGACGATCTGGATGTCGCGGCGCATCTTGCGCATTTCGGACGACGATTGGTCGTGCATCCGTTTGCCCATGAACTCGACGGTGCCGGAGGTCGGCTCCTCCAAGCGCATGAGCAGACGACCGAGAGTCGACTTGCCACAGCCGGACTCGCCGACGATGCCGAGCGTCTCTCCGGCATAGAGGTCAAAGCTCACGCCGTCGACGGCCTTGACCTGGCCGACCGTGCGCTGCAGGATGCCGCCCTTGATCGGGTAGTACTTGACCAGGTCGGTGGCCTTGAGAATCACCTCAGGCATTGAGGACCTCCTCGCTGAAGTGGCAGGCGGCCTTGCGGTGGGGACCCACCTCGACCAACTCGGGCCGGTCGCGGCGGCAGATGTCCTGCGCCATCGTGCAGCGCGGGTTGAACGCGCAGCCCGGCGGGATGTGCATGAGGTTCGGCGGCAGGCCGCCGATGGCCGAGAGTTCCTGCCCCTTGAGGTCAAGACGCGGAATCGAGTCGAGCAGACCCTTGGTGTAGGGGTGTGCCGGCTTGGCATAGATGTCCCGAACGTCGGCCTGCTCGACGATCCGTCCGGCATACATGACGGCGATGCGGTCGGCAACGTCGGCCACGACCCCGAGGTCGTGCGTGATCAGAATGAGGCCCATGTGCCGTTCCTGCTGCAACTCCTGCAGCAGCGACATGATCTGGGCCTGCACGGTGACGTCGAGCGCGGTCGTCGGCTCGTCGGCAATCAGCACCGCCGGATCGAGCGAGATTGCCATCGCGATCATGATGCGCTGGCGCATGCCCCCGGAGAACTGGTGCGGATAGGCCTTGACGCGCTGCTTGGCCGCCGGGATGGACACGCGTTCCATCAGGCGCACGGCCTGAGCGTAGGCATCCGACTTGTTCATGCCGCGGTGTTCGCGGAACATTTCGGCGATTTGCCAGCCGACCGGGAAGGTCGGGTTCAGCGAGCTCAAGGCGTCCTGGAAGATCATCGAGATCTCCGGGCCGCGCGTCTTGCGTCGCCGATCCTCGGGCATCGTCAACAGGTCGTGGCCGCAGTACTTGACGGAACCCTGGGGGATCTTGGCGGGCGGCATGTCGAGAATGCCCATGATCGCCTGCGCCGTCACCGACTTGCCGGAGCCCGACTCGCCAAGAATGGCGAGACACTCCCCCTGCCGGACGGAGAAATTGACGCCGTTGATGGCCTTGGCAACCCCATAGCGAGTGTGAAACTCGACGTGCAGGTCCTCGACCTCCAGCAGGAGCCCGTCCTGGGGTTGATATTCCGAGGTGTGCGCCGTCGGCGCCGTTGCCGTTGCCATCAGCGGCCTTTCGGGTCGAAGGCGTCGCGCACCGCATCGCCGAGCATGATGAAGGCGAGCACGGCGAGCGAGAGGAAAATGCTGGGGAAGATCAGAATCCACGGCGCCGTCCGGATGAGGCTGAGCGAGTCCGAGATCGCCACACCCCAGCTGATCGCCGGCGAGACCAAGCCGATGCCGAGGAAGCTCAGCGACGCCTCGGCGGCGATGAAGGCGCCGAGGTTGATCATCGAGACGACCATGACGGGTGCCATTGCATTGGGCAGGATGTGACTGCGGACGATCCGCCACGGGCTGGCGCCCAATGCACGGGCCGCCTGAACGTAATCATTCGGTTTGACCTGCAAGACCGCGCCGCGCATGAGTCGGGCGATGCTCGGCCAGCCGAGGATGGACAGCGCGAGCACGACCTTGCTGACCACGGACCAATAGCCCGAGTTCACGGTGTTGGGGAAGGTCGACATGAACAGAATGCCACCCAGCAGGAACGGGATCGCGAAGAAGACGTCCGTAAGCCGCATGACCAGCGTGTCGAGGATGCCCCCGTAGAACGCGGCCAGGGTGCCGATGATGACGCCGAGCAAGGACGTGCACAGCGTCGCCATCACTCCCACAACGATCGAGGCGCGGGCTCCATAAATCGTCCGGGCATAGACGTCGTAGCCCTGAAGGTCGCGCCCAAACCACTGATCGGCGCTTGGGGGTGTCGCACTCAACTTCAGCGTCGCCTTGGCCGGGTCGGTGTTGGTGAACAAGCCCGGGAAGACCGCCATCACCAAGAAGATGGCGATCAGGATGAGCGAGATGATGAAGAGCGGGTTGCGGCGTAACTCGCGCCAGGCCTCTTGCGTGAGGGACTGAGCTTGGCCGACGTTGTCGGCCTCCTGCGCCACCGCACCTTCGGCAACGATGATTCCGGTCTGGTCAGTCATGGCTAATCCTTGGGTCGAGGACGCCGTAGAGGATGTCTACGAGGAGATTCATGAACAGATAGACGATCACGAGCATGGTGACCGCCCCGACCACAGCGGTTCCATCGCGGGAGTTGATGCTTTGGAAGATGTAGCCGCCGACACCGCGGATATTGAAGATGCGCTCGGTGATGATCGCGCCGCCGAGCAGGCCGCCGAAGTCGGCACCCAGGAAGGTCACCACCGGGATGAGGGAGTTGCGCAGGGTGTGGACGCCGATGACGCGAGGTCGAGACAGACCCTTCGCCACGGCGGTGCGCACATAGTCGGCCCGCAGGTTCTCAGCGAGGTTCGTTCGGGTGAGCCGCGCGGCATACGCCAACGAAAGCGAGCCGAGCACCAGGCCAGGCAAGAGGAGGTCGTACCACCCCGGCTTGCTGGGTGTCGTCACCGGGAACCAGCCGAGTTTGACGCCAAAGATGGTCTGGGCCAGTGAGCCGATGACGAAGGTCGGGATCGAGATGACGACAAGGGTCGAGACGAGCACGAGGTTGTCGATGAACTTGCCCTTGCGTATGCCCGCGAGCACACCGGCGAGTACGCCGATGATGGCTTCGAAGAGCAGCGCGATGACCGCGAGCTTGACCGTGATCAGGTAGCGCTTTTGCAACTCGTCAAGAACGTTCAGACCTTGGAAGGTCGTTCCGAAGTTGCCGTGCGCGAGGTCGCCGAGGTACTTCACATAGCGGATCGGCAGCGGATCATCGAGATTGTGATCTGCCCGGAACTTCTCCACGAAGGCCGGTGGACACGGTCGCTCACCGCATTTGCCGGCAAGGGGATTGCCGGGAAGCGCGAACACCATGGCGAAGATCAAGAAGGTGGACCCGATGATCACCGGGATCATCTGGAGCAGCCGACGGACGATGTACTTGGTCATCGTGCCCTCCTTGGCTTGTGTCGGGTGGCGCGGCCCGCACCGGGGATGACCCTACTCGGCAGGGTTCGGTATTGCCAGGTGCGGGAGCGCGAAATGTGATGTCTGGCCGCATGATCGGGGCGAGGACCGGGCGTATAGATCAGGGCCGAACGGCTGCGGCCCGCCGACGGGGTCGGCGGGCCGCAGAACGGTGCTGAGAGGTCAGGCCTTCTTGGTGACCGCAGCGAGGTCGATCGTGCCGAACGGCGTGATCTTGACGTTCTCGACGTTCTCGGACCAGCCAGCAATGGCCTTGCCGTACCACATCGGGATGCTCGGGAAGTCGATGGCCAACTGAGCCTCGGCCTCCTGGTACTTCTGGTTGGCCATCGCGGGGTCTGCGGCCGCGGCGGCTTCCTTGATGAGGGTGTCGAACTTCTCCGAGGAGTAGTCACCGTCGTTGGAGCCGGCGCCCGTGCCGTAGATCGGCGCGAGGAAGTTCTCGATGGACGGGTAGTCCATCTGCCAGCCCGTGCGGAACATGCCCTTCATCTTCCGGTCCGTGATCAGGGTGCGGAAGGTGGAGAAGTCCGGGTACGGCTGAGCCTTGCACTCGACCCCGAGCGCGTCCTTGATGGAGTTGCACGCGGCCTCGGTCCAGGACTTGTGGTCGCCATCGGCGTTGTAGCCGAGGGAGATCGTGCCGTTGTAGCCGCCGGCCTTGGTGAAGAGCTCCTTCGCCTTCGCCGGGTCGTACTTGCAGTACTCACCACACTGGTCGGCCTTGTAGCCGTCCACGACCGGGGAGACCCAGCCGGTCGCTGCCTGGCGCGTGTTGGCGAGGATCGTCTTGATGATCGTGTCGCGGTCGATCGCCATCGAGATCGCCTTGCGCAGGTCCGGGTTGGCGTAGGTCTTGTCGGCCTTCGGCGAGGGGAAGGTGATCGTCGCGATCGTGCCGGTGGCCTTCTCCGCCGTGCGGTCGGGCAGGTCCGACTTGTACTTCTCGCCCTGGAGGGCACTGGCCGGCAGCGCGGCGAGCAGGTCGGTCTGGTTGGCCATGACGTCCTTGTAGGCCGCCTCGGTGTCCTGGTAGATCTTGAAGGTGATCTTGTCGACCTTGCCCGCGAAGTCGCCGGTGTAGTCGGGGTTCTTGACCAGCACCGCGCCCGTCGCCGGGTCGTAGGACTCCATCATGTAGGGGCCCGCACCGACCGGCTTGGCGCCATAGGCCTTGCCGTTGTCGGCGAAGAACGAGTCGGGCAGCGGCGCGAAGGCCGAGTAGCCGAGACGCACAAGCAGGTTCGAGACCTTCTCGGTGGTCTTGATGGTGAAGGTGTAGTCGTCGACGATCTTCAGACCGGACAGTTCCTCGGTCTTGGCGGGCTTCTTGTCGCAGTCGGGCTGCTCGACGTCCTCGCCGGTCTCCTTGTCCTTGACCTTGACGAGGCCACAGTCCATGTCGGCCGCGCCGTCGATCACGTCGAAGAAGTAAGAGTTCAGGGTGCCATTGGCGCCGGCGCGGTTCCAGTTCCACGCCTTGACGAAGTTGGCGGCCTTGACCTCGGTGCCGTCGCTGAACTTGCGGCCCTGCTTCAGCTTGACCGTGAAGTTCTGGTTGTCCGTGGTCTCGATCGACTCCGCGAGGTCGAGCTCGGGCTTGGCGTCGTCGGAGTTGTAGTGGACAAGGCGGGCGAGAACCTCGTCGAGCATGTCGCCACCGCAGGTCTCGTTGGTCATCGCCGGGATGAACGGGTTCTGCGGCGTACAACCGGAGATGCTGATCTCGCCCCCGGCCGCGCCGGTCGCAGAGTCGGAGCTTGAGGCGCTGGCGTTGCCGCTGGTAGAGCTGGTGCCGTTGCCGCTGTCGCCGCTGCAAGCGGCGGTGAGCAGCGCGAGCGCCGAAACGCCGGCGATCGCCACAGTGCGAGTGGTTCCCCGCATGAATGTTCCTCCTACATGGAATGTCATCGCCCCGCTCCCGAGGCGCTGGTCGAACCAGTCTCGGTCGAGGCCTGAGTTCGGAAATGCCGAACCTGGGCACGGCACCTGCGCCACTTTAAGTCCCCTTTCCCCGGGATTGGGGAGTAGCACCGGCCCGTCGATGCACAAATGTGATGCGCAAACCCCGTTGACGGGTGATTCTGCGCCCAATTCGCCCGCGCACGACGACTTCGGCGCTGTCGCGCGTCCCCGAGGTCATCGACCCTGGGCGCTACGTTGAGGGCATGCCCGGTTATGACGACGACCTCCGGCTCGCCCACGTCCTCGCGGATGCCGTCGAACGGGTCACGATGACGCGCTTCAAGGCCGAGGACTTGCACGTGGACACCAAGCCCGATGCGACCTGGGTCAGCGACGCCGACCGCACCGCGGAGCAGGTCATCCGCGCGCAGCTCGGGCGAACCCGTCCCCGCGACGCCGTGCACGGCGAAGAAATGCCGGACACCGGCTACGGTCCGCGCCGCTGGGTGATCGATCCGATCGACGGAACCAACAACTTTGTTCGCGGCGTGCCGGTGTGGGCAACGCTGATCGCGCTGATGGACGGGCCCGAGGCGGTGATGGGCTTGGTCGCCGCGCCGGCCATCGGCCGGCGGTGGTGGGCCGCTAAGGGGACCGGTGCGTGGACGGGACGGGCGCTGACCTCGGCCAAGCCGATGAAGGTTTCCGGCGTCAGCCGCCTCGCCGACGCCTCCATCTCGATCTCCGACGTGGTCTCGTGGCGCGCCACCGACCGCCTCGATGCCATGCTCGGGGTGATGGACGCCTGCTGGCGCAACCGCGCGTACGGCGATTTCTGGTCCTACATGCTGCTCGCCGAAGGCGCGGTGGACATCGCGGCCGAGCCTGAGTTGGCGCTGCACGACATGGCCGCCCTGGTCCCGATCGTCACGGAGGCGGGCGGCCGGTTCACCTCGCTGGACGGCCGGCCCGGTCCCTTTGGCGGCAGCGCGCTGGCGACCAACGGGCTGCTGCACGACGAGGTGCTGCACGCCTTGACCCCGGAGTTGCGGGACCCGTAGCCGCGGGCCTATCTAACCCACTGTCTCGCGTCGCCTAGTTGGGGACGACGGACACCTCGCCGCGCCCGAGCGCGCGGATGGAATCGGCATACGCACTGGCGTCGCCGACGATCACGACGCACCACTGGCCGTCCACGAATCTGTCGTATGCCGCCCGCAGCGCCTCGGGGGTCAACTCCCCCATCGCATCGAGATTGGCCGTGGTGAAGGTCGGCGGGAGACCGTCCAGGGACAGTCCGGCAGCCTCGTCGGCCACCTCGTCGGCGGTGGCGAAGCGGGCCGGCGCGGTGTTGCGGATGAAGTCCACCGAGTCGGTCGTCTCCTGCGCCGAGAAGCCGTCGCGGGCATCGTCGAGGATGCCGAGCAACAGTCCCAAAGCCTGCGCGGTCACTTCCGTGCGCACCGATCCGGTGGTGAGGAAGAGCCCGCCGGCGCGCCGAGGACGGAAGGAGGAACGCATTCCATACGTGAATCCCTTGTCCTCCCGCAGCACCGCGTCCACGCGGGCGTTCGGGGAGCCGCCAATCAGGAAGGACAGGACGGGGTATGCCGCCCACGCCGGCGCGACGTGGCGATCGGGGCCCGCGCAGCCGACGACGATCTCGCTCTGCACCGAGCCCGGGCGGTCGACCAGGACGATTCGAAGACGGTCGTCCCCGGGACGCGACGGGGTCGGCAGTTGTGGCTGAGCGACCGGCGCGGGCGACCAGGCACCGAAGACATCCGCCGCCAAGGCGTGGGCGTCCAAGCCGTCGAGGTCGCCGGCAATGACCACGGTCGCGGCGTTGGGGGCGACATGCGCCTGATGGAAGGCGACGACCTCGTGCCGGGTCAGGCCGCGGACGGTCTCGGGGGTGCCGGCCGCCGGGCGGGAGGCGCGCTCCGCGGAGTCGAACCAGGTCGCCGCGAACTCGCGCATCGCCCGGTGCGGCGCCGAGGCCCGCTCCTGCTCGATCTCAGCGAGGCGCGTGCGGATCAGCCGGGTGACTTCCTTCTCGGGGAAGGAGGGCTCGGCCAGGGCCTCCCGGATGAGCTCCAGCGCGTCGGTGAGGTTGCGCTTGGAGACCTCGCCGTGGACCGTTAGACCGGACTCGGACAGGCCCGCGCCGAAGTCAATTCCCTTGCGCTCCAACAGTTCCGTGAACTCGTCCGTAGTGTGGGTGCGGGTGCCTTCGTCCAGCAGGCGGCTCATCAGGCTGGCCACGCCCTCGTGCTCGCGAGGCTCGTCTCGGGGCGAGAGCGGGACGACGACCCGGACGGAAAGCACATACTGACCGGGGATGTCGTATGCCGCGACGGCCAGCCCGTTGTCCAAGCGCGAGGTCGTGGGCTCCGGGAACTCCCAGCGGCCCGGCGGGGTGACGTCCGGGCGCGGGGACGGGGCCGGGTTCTTGGTGGCGGCGGTCGGGGTGCTCATGCGACTTCGTCCTGTCCGGTCAGATAGGCGACCACGGCGCGGGAATGCGGATCGAGCCACTCCTTCGCCGCGGTGGTCACCTCCTCCGGGGTGATCGCGGCGAGTTCGTCGAGGAAGCGGTTGACGTAGTCCGGGTCGTGGTGCAGGAGCGCCTGGTGGCTGAAGGCGTCGGCACGCTGGTCCTGGGCGGCGAGGTCGGACAGCCAACCGCGTTCGGCGCCGGCCAAGGCCGCCTCCAACTCGACCTCACTAGGACCCTCGTCGGCGAAGCGGTGAAGCTCCTCCATGAGCACCTCCTCGACGGCATTGGGGTCCACGCCCTCGGCGACATCGACGGCGAGCAACCCCAGGGAGACCCCGTCCACGAAACCCATCGTGTGACCCTGGACGCTCGTGGCGCTTTGGTCGCCGCGGACGAGGCGGCGCACCATACGAGACATCGACAGGCCCGCGAGCGCTTCCATGGCGAGGGCGGCCGCGAGATAGCGCGGGTCGCGCTCGGTGGGGAGACGGAACCCGAGATAGAGGCGATCGTTGGGGACCTCGGAGATCACCGTATGCCGCGCGGGCTCGCTCAGCGGGTCAAGTTGCGGGAGGTTCGGGCGCGGGCTGTGGGCGATCGCGGGCAGGTCGGCGAAGTAGCGCTCGATGCGGGCGATGCCGTCCTCGGGCTCGATATCGCCGACCAGGGTGAGCACGGTGTTGTCGGGGCCGTAGTGGGCCCGGAAGAAGTCGTGGACGTCGTCCACGGTCGCCGCGTCGAGGTCGGCCATCGATCCGATGGTCGGGTGGTGATAGGGGTGGTCATCGGGGAAGACCGTGGCGTAGAGATCGCGCAGCGCGTTGCCGTAGGGCACGTTGTCGTAGCGCTGGCGCTTCTCCTCCTTGACCACGTCACGTTGGTTGTCGAGATTGGCCTGGTTGACGGCGTCGAGGAGGTGACCGTGGCGGTCGGCTTCGAGCCAGAGGGCGAGGTCGAGGGCGCCGGTCGGGACCGTCTCGAAGTAGTTGGTCCGGTCGAACCACGTCGTGGCGTTGAGGCGGCCGCCCGCGGCCATGAGGAGTGAGAAGTGCTCCCCCGACGCCACATTGCGCGAGCCCTGGAACATCAGGTGCTCGAAGAGGTGCGCAAAACCGGTGCGGCCCGCGACTTCGTGGCGGGACCCGACATTAGCCCAGAGGTTGACGGTGACGGTCGGGACGCTGTGATCGGGCGAGATGACGACCCGCAGACCGTTGGCCAGGGTGTGCTCGACGAGGGGGTAGTCCAGCGGCATGCCGGACACTTTATGCCGCGGGGCTCGGCATACCTCCGGCCCGGGGGCAACTCAGCACAACTTAGTCAACCGTGGACACCTTGCAAGGTGTCCACAGTTGACCAACTGCTGCTAGCAAAGGTTCGTTGGAGGGGCCGGGGGCACAAACAAGTCCGGGCCAGCCTGTTGGCTGACCCGGACTTCGGTGGTAGCGGGGGCAGGATTTGAACCTGCGACCTCCGGGTTATGAGCCCGGCGAGCTACCGAGCTGCTCCACCCCGCGTCGGTGTCACCACCATACGTTGCCGTATGCCGTGCCACCAAATCGGAGGTCGGAGCACCCGCCAGCCTCACCGGCCCGTCGTCACCCGCCTGTCGTCACGCTCCCGGTCGGGGCTGCCGCGATCGCCCGGGCGAGGGCGTCCTGGGCGGCCTGCTGAGCCTCGCCATACTTCGCGAAGTCGCCGGCCTTCAAGGCCGCCTCACCGTCGGCGAAGGCCTTCTGCAGGTCCGCGAGGGCCGCGTTGAGCTTCGCAGGATCGCCCGGAGTCGGGTTCTCCGGCGTGGTCGGGGGCGGCGTGGTGGGGGTGCCGCCGTCGGATTCGCCGGTCTGCGCGCCCGAGTCACCGCCGAACAACTCATCCAGGGCGCCCTCCAGGGTGTCGGACCAGGCCAGCTTGTTACCGAAGGCCGCCACCGTCACCCGCGACAGCGGGAAGGCCGAGGCCGTATTGGCGCTGACATAGATCGGCTGGACATAGAGCAACCCACCGCCGACCGGCAACGTCAGCAGGTTGCCCAAGGTCACCTTGGACCCCGCGCTGCGGTTGGTGTTGAGGAACTGCGACAAGGTGAGGGTGAAGTCGGCGGACTTGTCGTTGGACGACACGATGTCGTTCTCGACCTGGCCCGGACCCTTGACGCTGGAGTCACGCGGCAGCACCAACAAGCGCAACTTGCCGTAGCCAGGGGCCTTCACCCCCGACTGGTTGCCCGCATTGGAGTCCACCGCCAAGAAGCCCGCCAACACCTCACGGTCACCGGTCGGCATGAACGTGCTGGTCAGGGAGAAGGTCGGCTCGTCCTGATCCGGCATCGCCACGGTCAAGTAGTAGGGGGGCTGGAAGGCGTTCTGCTCCTGGGCGGGATCGTCCGGGACCTTCCAGAAGTCGTTGCCGCCGAAGAAATCCTCGGCCTTGTCGACGTGATAGCGGCTGAGCAACAGGCGCTGGACCTTGAACAAATCCTCCGGATAGCGCAAGTGCGCCATCAGGTCGCCGCTGATCTCACTTGTCGGCTTGACCGTCCCGGGATAGGCCTTCATCCAGGTGCGCAGCACGGGGTCGGTCTCGTCCCACGCATAGAGGCGGACGGTGCCGTCATAGGCATCAACGGTCGCCTTCACCGAGTTGCGCAGGTAGTTCACCTTGCCGCCGGCCAGCGCGGTCACGCTGCTGAGCCGCTCGGTCGTTGAGTCGGAGGTGGCCTGGCTGAGGTTCTGCAGCGCGGCATACGGATAGTGATCGGAGGTCGTGTAGCCGTCGACGACCCACTGAACCCGGCCGTCGACGATCGTCGGGTAGGGGTTGCCGTCGAGCGTCAGCCAGGGCGCGACCCGCTGGACTCGCTCCTGCGGACGACGGTGATCGAGGATTCGCGACTGGCCGCCAACCGTGTTGGAGAGGAGGAAGTTCACCTCGCGGTACTTCACGGCATAAGCAGCCTGACGAAGGAAGTTGCCGATCGGCACTCCCCCGACGCCGGCATAGGTGTTGTTCTTCTGACCCGACTTGTCCTGGTAGTCGAACTCCAACGGGGCGGCGTCCTTGGAGTTGCCGACGATCGAATACAGCGGGGACTGCTCCCCGAAATAGATCCGCGGCTCGAAGTCGGGCAGGTCGCCGGTGGGCGGGATGTTCTTGGTGGCGAAGACCGGTTCGCCGCCGGCCCCGCGCTTGTTGCCATAGGCCGCGACGACCCCGAACCCGTGCGTATAGACCGTGTGGTCGTTCAGCCAGTTCCGCTGCGCCGCGGGCACCCCGGCGAGGTTGAGTTCACGAACCGCGACGACAACATCGGACTCTTTGCCGTCGATCTGGTAGCGATCGATATCGAGCGCGTCGGGGAAGGCGTAGTAGTCACGCAACGCCTGCAACTGCCGGAACGTCGGCGCCACGACGATCGGGTCGACGAGCCGGATCCCGGGAATCGTCCGCGCGTCGTCGCGCAACTGTCCGGCGGTCGCGGTCGTGCGCGCGTCATACCTGGGCGTGACTTGGATTTGATCCAGGCCGTATGCCGCCCTGGTCGCCTCGATATTTCGCTGCAGGTAGGGCGCTTCCAGGGACTTTTCCGACGGCTTGACCTTCACAGACTGGACGATGGCGGGATAGATCGTGCCGACCAAGACGGTCAGGATGGCCAGCAACGCGACCCCGATCACCGGCAGGCGCCAGGACTGGGTGAAGATCACCGCGAGGAAGAGCAGCGCGCAGATCACGGCGGCCACGGCGAGGATCGTCCGCGTCGGCAGGATCGCGTGATCGTCGGTGTAGGTGATGCCCGTCAGCAGCTTGGATTCCTTAACCGCCAGGGCATAACGGCCATACCAGAAGGACCCCGCGCGGACGAGGGCGAGCAGCGCGCCGAGGACACCGATGTGGATCAGGGCGACCCGCGTGGAGGCGCCCCGACCGGGGAGGCGGAGCCCGGCATACACATAGTGGGTGAAGCCGGCGGCGGCGATGGCACCGACCAGCACCATCGTCAGGAAGGACAGCACCGTCATGATCCACGGCAGGGAGAAGACGAAGAAGCCGATGTCCTTGCCGAAATGCGGATCGGTCGTGCCGAACGGCACTTGATTGCGCCAGGCCAAGAACGTGCGCCATTGCGCCGAGAGCGCCGCGCCGGCCAGCGAGCCGATGATGATGGGGATGCCGATCGTCAAGAGTCGACGGACGGGCTCGATCGCCTCGCGATACTGCTGGAGGGTGTCGTTGGCCTCATCGAGGATGGGGACATAGAACGGTCGGCGGCGGTAGGCCAGGATCAGGCTTCCGGCCACGAGCGCGCCTGCGATGACGAAACCGACGGCGAACAGCAGAACGCGAGTCAGCAAGGTGGTGGTGAAGACACGGCCGAAGCCGACCGAGCGGTACCAGAGGATGTCGGTCCAGACCCCGGCGAACCCGGTCGCGACGGCCGCGAGAACGCCCAGCACGAGCAGGGTGGGCACCAGTGGGCCCCGGCGTCGGGGGGTCGCCGGCGCCGGCGCACGTCGCTTAGGGGGCGGCTCCGGGGCGTCGAAGTCGTCAGTCCAATCCTTGCCACTCACGGGGGCAACCTAACCTGCGCACCTGGATAGCCGGAGATCGGGCACGATTGACCGTATGCCGAACCCCGCCTCTCCCCCTCCCACTCCCCTCCTGCAGGTGGCCCTGGAAACGGAAAATCACGTGGCCGGGGATGGCTGGGATCAGGCCCCGCGGCTCTTCGCCCTGGTGCCGACGCGCGCGGTCCTGGGGACCGACGAACCCGACCCGGCGGAGTTGAGCGCCGTGGAGCAGGAGTGGAGCCCCGAAGGTGATCTGGAGTCGGCGCTGGCACGGCTCGCCTGGCCGGAGGCCGTCGTCGGTGTGGCGCTCGTGCTCGAACGTCTCGTGGTGCCCCCGGCCGCCGAACACGACCTGCCGAGCAATCCCGACGACGCCCTGGCCGCCCTTGCCGCGCACCCCGACCGGCAAGACATCCGCCTCGTCGCCGCCGTGACTCGCGAGGGCGAGCGCACCTGCCTGCTGCGGCAACGGGCATATGACCGCGCCGACATGATCGCCTCGGGACCCGACATTGCCGAGGGACTGGTCACCGCGCTCGCTGCGACCCTGGTCGACTAACTGAGCATTACCCCTAATTGCAGGTCGGCAGGGAGCCGGTCGCGCCGCTGCTGAGGGCCTTGACCTCGGCCAATGCCTCCGCGAAGGTGGCGACCCGGATGGCGCGGATGCCCTCGGGAGTGCGGCCCTTCAACTCGGCGCAGTTGTCGGCCGGGGTGAGGAAGATGGTGGCGCCCGCCTTCTTGGCGCCGACGACCTTCTGCCGGATACCGCCGATCGGGCCCACTTGGCCGGAGTCGTCGATGGTGCCGGTTCCGGCGATCCGCTTGCCGCCGGTGAGATCCCCCGGTGTCAGGACGTCGTTGACGGCGAGGGTGAACATCAGCCCGGCGGAGGGCCCACCGACATCGCCGGCGTGAATCGTGACCTGGTAGGGAAAGTTGTAGGTCGTCGCCAGGATCACGCCTAACGCGGCTTGCGATCCGGCGTCCATCGTCGTGACGGTCACCTCGGACGGCTTGCCATCGCGCTCGATCCTTAAGGTGACCTTGTCGCCGGGCTGGTGGGCTCGCACGCGTTCGCGCAGGACGCTCAAGGACGTGATGTCGACCTTGTCGATCGCGAGCAAAATATCGCCGGTCTTCAGCACACTGGCGGACGGGGCCACTGGGGCGAAGTCGCCGATCCGATAGCGCGGCGTGACCTTCTGCCCGATGCTGCGCAGCGCGACCGCGACAGCCATCTCCTGCGACGACGCCATCTCGGCGGTGTTCTCGTCCTTGACTTCCTTCTCGGTGATGCCCTTGGGGAAGAACGCGTCCTCGTCGTAGATGTCCTCGCTTGGGCTGATGGCGGCGCCGACCAGATCCCACACATTGACGCGCCGTCCCGGGCCGCCCTGGACCGAGACCGTCGTGAAGTCCAACGCCCCCGCCGCCGGGTACGTCTTCGCCCCGGTGACCTCGATCAATGGCGTGCCCCCGGAGTCCTTGCCCAGGGTGTTGATGGCGGGGCCGGGTCGCAGGATGGCGTACGGCAACGGAATCAGCGCGAGCACCGCCGCGAGCGCCATCCCGACCACGACGGCGATCAGGAGTCCCCGGGGGCGGCGGCTCACGGCATACGGATCAAAGGTCTTGTCGTATGCCGCGTGCTCGCCCGCCGGCGGGACGGGAACCGTCACGGCAGGCCCACCCACGTGGCAGTCCCATCGGCGAAGCGCTGGTTCTTCCAGATCGGGACCGTGGACTTCAGCGTGTCGATGAGGTCGCGGGCGGCCTCGAAGGCCGCCGCCCTGTGGGCGGACGCGACGCCGATGATCACGGCGAGGTCACCCACCCGCAGGTCGCCGACGCGGTGGACAGCCGCCACGGCCAGGACGTCGTGGCGGGCGGCGACGACGCGGCATACGTCCTGCATGGCGGCGAGGGCGCCCGGGTGCGCGGAGTAGCCGAGCCCGCTGACCTCCTTGGCGTGGTCGTGGTCGCGGACCCGGCCGAGGAAGAGCACCTCGCCGCCACAGCGGGGGTCGGTGATCGCGGCCAGGACGGCGTCGACGCTGAGCGGCTCGGGTGAGATGACGCACGAGCGCACGACGTCAGTCATCGCGGCCTCCTGCTCCGGTGGGTGTCGATGTGGGTGCGGTGTCGGTGTGGGTGTCGGTCTCGGGCGCCCGGCCGGGTTGAGGCCGGAGTTGGGGTCGGGCCGTTGGCTCGGGGAACCTGCCGCGGCGCCGCGTGGTTATTGTGGATGACACATTCTCGCAGGCCCCTAGGAGCCCTCAGTGCCCGAGCACGACCTCCCCGTGCCGCACGACCCCGACGACGAGTCTGGCCAGGCTGGCGGCATCCCGCCAGAGATGGCCGAGATGCTGCGGCGCATGACGGGCGGCGCCGAGTTGCCGCCGGAATTGCTGAGCCATCTCGGCGAGATGGGCCTAGGGAATATCCCGGTCGCCCAGTTCGAGGCGATGATGGGCCAGTTCCAGGCCATGATGAACGCCCCGGACGACGGACCAATCTCCACCGACATCGTCACCGACGTCGCCCGCAAAACCGTTGCCGCCGAAGGCGATCGGTCGATGGGTGAGCGCGAACGCAAGCTGGCCGCCGACGCCGCACGTGTGGCCGATCTTTGGTTGGGTCAAGTGACGTCCTTGGAGGCGCCCGGCCTGGACGGGCGGGCCTGGTCCCGCTCGGAGTGGATCGAGGCGACCTTGCCGCTCTGGCAGGAGATCGTCGAGCCCGTCGCCGAGGGCGTGACCGGGGCGCTGGGCGAGGCGATGACTGCGCAGTTCTCCCAGACTGGGTTCGACCAGTTGCCGCCGGGCCTGATCCCGCCGGGGACCAACCCGGCCATGGTGCTCGGCCAGATCGGCCCGATGCTGCGCAAGGCCGGCGCGTCGATGTTCTCGATGCAACTCGGCCAGGGTTTGGCCGCGCTCGCCAGCGAGACGCTGACCGGGACGGAGGTGTCGCTGCCACTGACGCCGCCCGACACGCTCGCGCTGATTCCCTCCAATATCGCGGCCTTCGCCGAGGGGTTGGAGGTCGAGCTCGATGAGGTTTGGCTCTATCTCGCCGTGCGGGAGGCCGCGCGACTGCGACTCTTCGAGGGTGCGGCGTGGCTGGGGCCGCAGTTGCTGACCGCGGTGCAGGATTACGCCCGAGGTATCGAGATCGATACCGACGGCATCGAGTCGGCGGTCAGCGGGATCGACCCAACCAATGCCGAGGAATTGCAGCGCCAACTCACCGACAAGTTGTTCGCCCCGAAGCCGTCGGCCGCACAGCAGGCCGCTCTTCAGCGGTTGGAGACGTGGCTCGCGCTCATCGAAGGCTGGGTCGACGTTGTCGCCGATCGGGCGGCCTCGGCTCATCTGCCCCACGCCGTCGCGTTGGCCGAGACTGTTCGCCGACGCCGGGCAAGTGGTGGGCCGGCGGAGAAGACATTCGCCGGGCTGGTCGGGCTGGAGTTGCGGCCGCGTCGACTGCGCGATGCCGCGAATCTCTTTGCCGCGCTGGAGGCCGCCGGTGGCGCCGACCTCCGCGACGCCAGCTGGGCCCACCCCGATCTCGCGCCGACCGCGGCCGACCTTGACGACGTCCTGGCGTATGTGGAGCGCCGCACCACTGCGCCCGCGGAGGACGAGATGGACGCCGCCCTCGCCGACCTCTTGCGTGGCGCCGAGACCCACCCGAGCGGAGACGACCCGAGCGGAGACGACCCCGACAGGGGCGGCTCGACACCGTCATGAGCCCGCACCCGCCGCCGGAAGTCCGGCATCTGTATGACGATGCCCTCGCCACCCTGCTCTCCCACCGAGGACACAACGACGGTCAGGAGGCCCTGCGGCGCGGCTTCTTAAGAACGCTCGGCGACGATCCAGCGGCCGTGTCCAAGGCGGGGCCGCCGGCTCATTTGACGGTGTCGTGCCTGGTCCTGAGCGCGGATGCGACGGAGGTCTTGTTGCATCTGCACGCCAAGGCGCGCATGTGGCTGCAATTCGGCGGGCACTTGGAGGCGAGCGACGCGAGCCTGCGGGCTGGCGCCGAGCGCGAGGCCTTGGAGGAGTCGGGGCTGGGGCGTATCGATCTGCTGCCCGACCCGATCGACCTCGACCGCCACCAGCTCGGGTCGCGCTTCGGGCAGTGCCGCGAGCACCTGGACGTGCGCTATCTGGCTTTCGCGCCGGTTGGCGCGCAACCGGAGAGCAGCGACGAATCGGAAGCCGTGGCGTGGTTCCCGATCGAGGGGCTGCCCGACAACATGGGTGCCGACCTGCCGCGCCTCATCACGGTGGCACGCGCGGTCGTCAATCGAGGGTGAACACGGCGTCCGGGTCAACCCCTACGTCCGCGTCCAGGTCGGAGTCGGGGTCCAGGTCGGAGTCGGGGTCCAGGTCGGAGTCGGGGTCCAGGTCGGAGTCGGGGGCGATGTCGAGGCGGGCGGCCGCGGCATACCCCTCGAGGTAGCCGCGAGCGCGCTCCGCCGCGGGATAACGGGCCACCAGGGCATGGAAGGCTGGGGAATGATCGGCGTGGATCAGGTGCGCCAACTCGTGAACGAGCACGTAGTCGATCACATAGCCGGGCATGCCCCGCAACCGATCCGAGAGTCTGATGTGACCGGTCGCGACGCTGCAGGAACCCCACCGCTTGGCCTGATTGGACACCCAGACCACCGATGCGGGCTGCGGGCGTCCGTCGAGGATGTCGCGCGACAGGCGGGCCGCTCGCCGGGACAACTCGGACCTGGCCGAGGCGGGATCGGCCTCCCGGGTCCTGCGCTGTCGTCGGCGCGCCTCCTGCCGCTCCAGCGACCCGAGCATCCGCTCGACCCAGTCGCGCTCCTGAGTGGGGCTGAGACCGGTCGGCAGGAAGACGATCGTCTTGGTGCCTTCGCGCCGCGCCGAGACAGTGCGCCGACGGCGCGCGCTGCGGCGGATCTCGACATCGGGGTGACTGAGCGGCATACGAGCAAGCGTAGATAGGGGCACCGACAGCCCTTCCGAGCACGCGTGTCGCCCGCGTGCTCTTGCAGGCGTGAACGGGATTCGTCGCATAGGGTTTGAACCGGTCCACGAGCAACCTCGTGGAGGTTCGGCTAAAGAATGGAGTGATCACGATGGCTGACGAAACCTGGAGCGGCGAGTTCTACTGCGTCAAGTGCAAGGAGAAGCGCGAGGCTGAGGGCAAGGTCGTCACGACCGAGAACGGCCGCCGGATGGCCAAGGGCGTGTGCCCGGTCTGCGGCACCAACCTCAACCGGATCCTGGCCAAGGCCTGAGCACCCGCACACATCTGCCGAGGCGGGCCCCCACGATGTGGGGCCGCCTTTGCCATTCCCGCACCCTCCGATCCGCAGTTATCCACAGGGCTGTGGATAGCAGGGGCGGCGAGGCGGTGTCGTCTGCGAGAGTGGGCGTGAGCCGCCGTCGGCGGCGTATAGGGGGTCGAACGGTATGGAAGCCTGGCCGCGCATCGCGGGGCGCAATCGACCATTGGTGCGCGCCGATGGGAGCCTGCAGTTCGGCCTCGAACCCGAGCATGGCCTGCGCCTCGACGGCCTGACCGCGGCCGAGATGGAGTGGGTTGCCGGGCTCGACGGGACCTCGGACCCCGCGGCGACGGGCGCGTCAGCCGACATCGCCCCGGATCGTGTGCTTGCCATCCTGAGACTGCTTCAAGACCATCTGATTTTGCAGGACCCACCCGAGCCGACACTGCGCTGGCACTTCCCTGGTCGTTCGTTCGAGCATGAGGTCGCCTCCATACCCCTCCCTGGAGCGTATGCCGCGGTGCTGGCCCGCGCCGACACCTGCGTTCGCGTCCAGGGTCGGGGAGCGCTGGCCTCGACCATCACCGACCTCCTGCGGCAAGCAGGGGTGGGTGATCTCGAGCGTGACGACCTCGCCGCGACCTCGATCCAATACCGCCGCAAGCCCGATGTCGTCGTCCTGGCGATCGCGGGGCCCGTGGATCCGGAGGTGGGGTCGCCGTGGTTCGCCCGCGGCATACCGCATCTGCCGGTGTCGATCTCGGCGAGCCACGTCAGTGTCGGGCCGATGGTCGTGCCTGGGGAGACGCCCTGCCTGGGCTGTCTCGACCTCGTTCGCACGGATGGGGATCCGTCCTGGCGGTGGCTGCGGCAGCAGGTCGAGGCGCACGGCGGGTTGGCCGAGGGTGAGAGCGCCCTCGGCGCGATTGGGGCAGGGCTTGCGGCGCGGCTCGTGCTGGCGCATCTCGACCACTATCCGGCGCCGCCAGGGGTCGGCTTTGAGGTCAACTCGCCCTGGCCGGAGCCGGTCGCCCGGCAGTGGCCGCGCCACGTCGACTGCACCGCCTGCCGCACGGCAGCCCAGACTCGGGCGACAATGACGGCGTGAGTGAACTCCCGCGGCGCACGGCTCGTCGCACCGCCAAGCTGGTCGGCCTCCCGCTCGGGGTGGCCGGCCGCACTGCCTTGGGTATCGGCAAGCGCGTCGGTGGCCGGCCCGCCGAGGCGGTCGCGGCCGAGATTCAGGCCCGAACGGCGGAGCAGTTGTTCACCGTCCTCGGCGAGCTCAAGGGCGGCGCCATGAAGGTCGGCCAGGCCTTGTCCGTCATGGAAGCCGCGATGCCGGAAGAGTGGGCGGCGCCCTATCGGGCCACCCTGACGAAACTGCAGGAAGCCGCTCCCCCACTGCCGCCTGCCGCCGTGCACGCGGTGCTCGCCGCCGAGCTCGGACCGCGTTGGCGCACAGCGAAATTCCTCGAATTCGATGACATCCCGGCCGCGGCCGCCTCGATCGGTCAGGTGCACAAGGCGACCTGGCGGGACGGGCGCACGGTTGCGGTGAAGATCCAATACCCCGGCGCCCGTGAGGCCTTGCTCAGCGATTTGCGCCAATTGAGCCGGCTCGCGCGAGTCAGCGCGGGCTGGGTGCCAGGCCTCGACATCAAACCGGTCATGGCGGAGCTCACGTCACGGATGAGCGAAGAACTCGACTACCTCCTCGAGGCCACTCATCAGCGTGCCTTCGCCAAGGTGTTCCGGGGTGATCCAGACTTCGCGATTCCGGAGGTCGTGCACGCGTCGTCGGCGGTGCTCGTCAGCGAGTGGCTCCCGGGGGTGCCGCTATCGCGCATCATCGCCGAGGGTGATCAGCCGACGCGAGACGCGGCCGCACAGCTGTATCTCGAGTTTTTGCTGGCGGGCCCGCAACGCGCCGGCCAGTTGCATGCCGACCCCCACCCCGGCAACTTCCGCATCACCCCCGACGGCAGGCTCGGCATCCTGGACTTCGGCGCCGTCAACCGCCTGCCAGGTGGGTTGCCCCCCGTGATGGGCCGACTGCTGACGCATGCACTGGCCAGCGAGGCCGAGCCGCTGGTCGCCGGATTGCGCGCCGAGGGTTTCATCAAGCCGACCATCGAGGTCGATCCGGAGTCCGTGCTGTCCTACTTGCGGATGTTTCTGGAGCCGCTGGAGCACGACCGCTACCGGTTCGATCGCGCGTGGCTGCGCTCGGTGGCATTGCGGATCAATGATGTCCGCCGACCCGAATGGACCGTCGGGATCAAGCTGAACCTGCCACCGGAGTACCTCCTGATCCACCGCGTCTGGCTCGGCGGCATCGGGGTGCTGTGCCAGATCGGCGGCGAGGTGTCACCGCGGGAGGCGCTGGCGCATCATCTCGCCGAGTTCGACCTCGACCGGTTGCCGCCGCCGCTCCCCTGAGCGGAGCCACCCCCTGAGCGGACGCAATAACCTGCGGCGGACGCAAAAGCTTTTGCGTCCGCCGCAGGTTATTGCGTCTGTCCGGCCTTCCGGCCCTCGGTATGGCGGCGAGGTAAGACGCTCGGGTGGCCCGCGGTCACTGCCCGCCTTCCGCCGCCTTCGCCGACGCTTTGGCAGACGCCTTGGCCGCCTTCTTGAACTGACGGACCTTCTGTAGCGACTCCTCGTCCCGCACGTCGGCGACCGACCGGAAGGAGCCGTCCTCGGCATACGGCCCGATCTCCTCGCGCCACCCCGAGGGCTGTATGCCCGCCTGCTTGCCCAGGAGCGCGGCGAAGATCCGGGCTTTTTGATCGCCGAAGCCGGGCAGAGCCTTGAGTCGGGCGAGCAGGGTTTTGGTGTCTGCCGCCGAGGTCCAGATGGCGGCCGCGTCGCCGCCGTAGTCGGTAACCACGACCTGAGCCAGGGCCTGGACGCGGGCGGCCATGGAACGGCCATACCGATGAATCGCCGGCGGCGTGGCACACAAGTCGGCGAAGGCGCCCGGCTCCGCGGCGGCGATCGCCCCCGGATCGAGGCTGCCGAAGCGATCGAGGATCTTGGCAGGCCCGGCGAAGGCGCGTTCCATGGGGAATTGCTGGTCCAGCAACATGCCGGTCAGGAGTGCGAACGGGTCGTCGCTGAGCACTTGGTCGGCATGCGGGTCTTGGGCGATCCGGATCGTCGGCATGTGCCGAAGGGTAGTCCTCAGCAGAGATGGATTCAGGCGAGATAGATCAGGCCCGGGCCTTCGTCCCGATAGGAGATCCCGAGGGCGTCCAATGCCGGAGCCCACGAGCCAGTCACGCTCGGGTCCGCGCCCTCGAAGCCGTGATCGGCGGTGAGCACGAACGTCACCTCCTCCAAGGCGCCGATGGCTTCAAGATGATCGAGGAAGGCGACCAGCCGGGCGTCGGACTGGCGCAACGACGCCCGCGCCATCGCCGAGCGCGGACCGCCCCCATGATGTCCGGCGTCGGTGACCACATTCGCCCACCAGGTCAGCCGAGGTGCCGTGGCTGGGTCCGCCCACAACTGCCGGATCTGCTGCAGGCCGAGGTCGTCGACCTGCACACCCCAGGAGAAATAGGGATCCTCCAGATGCGCCGGGTCGACATTGAAGGGCGAGGTATGGGGATCCGGCAGTTGGTCGGTCAAGCCGTCGGCTCCCCGGGTGTCCCCCGAGGCCCGGATGAGTTTCATCGAGGAGTAGTCCGCCCCCCGGTCGATCGCTTCGTCGATCGAGGCGCTGCGCGGGAAGCCCTGGGGCGCAACGTGATCGGCGAGCATCTGAAGACGGTCCGGACATGGTCGTGCAACCACTCGCTGCTGCGATGCCAGGTGGCGGCGTCGTTGGGGACGACCCGCTCGCCGCTGGCCCGGTCGAAATAGACGTTGCCGAGCACACCGTGGCGGCCCGGCCCGACGCCGGTCAGGATCGAGGTGTGATTGGTCAACGTGACGCTCGGGAACTGCGCAACCGCGCCGCCACGCAAGGCGACGCCCCGCTCGATCAGGCGGGCGACGCCGGGTAGCTCGCCCGACTCCGCCAGGTGCAGCAGGTCTCCACAGTGGGCACCGTCCCACAGGATGCCCACGACCGGCCGGGGCTCCCCGGGCAGAAGGTGCTCGTGCAGCACCCGCCCGTCCACTGGGTCACCGTGACGATCCACAAGATCGTCCTCCGGCACGCCGGCCAAGACGGCCATCGTCGGACCGACGTCTACCAGGCGGGCGTGGGCCGCGGCATACCCCTGTCGGCCAACGCGCGGCCCGGCGAGGATCAGCGGCGCCCGGGACTGGATGACGTCGAGGGAGCCGTGCTCCCCGACGTGCCCGCCCTCGTCGGGGAAGTAGTGGCGCGGGGTGTGGACGATGGCGAGGTCAGGTGAGCGATCGGGATGGGAGAAGAAGGAGAGGAGGCGGGGCGCGGCATACGGATAGGCGTTGGTGATGGAGAGGCGGGGGCCGGGTTCGGCGCATTCCAGGTCGTAGGGAAGGAAGGCCATCGGGTCTTCGCTGGGCATAGGGTCGATGCTGGTGAGGACGTGATGGGTGCCGTCGGCATCCAGTCGGACCGACCCGAGATGGTTCGCGGCGAAGGCGGCGGGCTCGCCGTCGCCGTCGTGACCCGCCCAGCCGACCAGGTCAATGATCCGGGCGAGTTCAGGGACGGTCAGCGCCGCGACGACCCGGTCGTGGTCGGGATGGAGTTCACGCACGGCCGCGAGCCTAAGCCTTCCCCCTGGCCAGATGGTGAGGGGTTGCCGACGTGGTTTGCGAGGTCAAGCCTCACCCGTCGACAACCCCTCACCGCCGGCCGTTACCGGTCACGTCCCTCGTCCGTGTTCCGAAACTCCCAGACGGGGGTCCCCGCGAAGTATCGGAGCGAGGAACGAGCGGAGAACTTCGTGGGGTCTTAGATCGGGGGCGCGTCCTTGCGGGGGCGGCCTCGCGGCCGCTTGCGGGCAACGATCTTGCCGTTGACGAAGTACTCACCGCCGAAGACGCCAATGCTCTCGTGCCCGGCGACCGCGATCTCCAGGCACAGGCTCTTGAGCGGGCAGGGCTGGCACAGTGCCTTGGCCGCCTCGACGCCTTCCGGGGTCTCGGAGAACCACAGGTCCGGGTGGTTCGTGGGGTTGAGACACGGAATCACCCCGTCTCCGTCAGTCGTGCGCGCACCCGCGTCGAGCAACTGGTGGAGTTGCATTGCTGGGTTCACCTCCCTGGTTGGGCCCCGGGTGTGGGGCTGTTGTGGATGTTTCTGAGATGTCGGTCGATTCCCGGGATCGTCCGGGAATGACGAAGGCCGCGGATCCGATGGGATCCGCGGCCTGGAAGGAGGTGCCCGGCTGATGAAAACTCAGTCGACTATCCCGTGGTTCCAGGCGGTGCGGAGGCCCAACGACCCCGTGCTGCGGCGGCGAAAACGGCGGACGGCAATCCAGACTTGTGATCGGACTGGGTGAGGTTGCTGAGGACCCCATTGCCTTGGGCAAACGTCGGCGCAGCGAGGAAGGCCATATCGATCGTGATGTAGCTGATCACTTGCAAGCCTCCTGGTCCTGACGTGCCGGTCTCCACGCGCGGGTGCGCATGCGTTGTCGTTAGATTAGACGTTTCCCAGGCTCGCCGCGAACTATTTAATGCCATTCGCCGAGAAATCCCGGACTTTCTTGTGGGACGGGCTTCGGACCCGGTGGCGAGATCCGTCCACACCTTCCTTAGGACGTATGCCGCGCGGCCACCTCCGCCGGGTCCTCGCCCGCGAGAACGGCCCGGACTCCGGCGGCGTAAAGGTCCATTTTGCGTTGTCCCAGACCGGGAATCGCGACGAACTCGGCGTTGGTCGACGGCTGCTGCTCGGCAATGGCCGTCAAGGTGGCGTCGGTGAAGACGACATAAGCGGGGACGCTGGCGCTCTTGGCGACGAGCGCCCGCCAGGTGCGCAGGGCCTCGTAGGTCGGCTCGTCGTAGGTGGGCGGACAACTCTGACAACGCCGGGTCGTGCGCTCGGTGGCCGTCGACAGCGGGGCGGAGCAGACACGGCATACGGCCTGTCGGGCGGGTTTCATGCTGGCGCGGGACGTGCCGCGCCCAGCCTTGTCGCGGCTCCCCTTGCCACGACCGCTCTTGACACCGGCTCCGGCATCCGGAGCAAGGAAGTCGAGAAAGCGAGACAGCCGGCGGTGGCCAGCGTTGCCGGGGGTGCGAGCCTGGGCCCACGTCAGGACGAGATGGCGGCGGGCGCGCGTCACCCCGACGTACAGCAGTCGGCGCTCCTCCTCGATCTCCTCCCCCAGTTGGGCCATCGTTATCGGGATCAGGCCGTCGGAGCACCCGGCCAGGATCACCGCATCCCACTCCAGTCCTTTGGCGGCGTGAAGGGACGCGAGCGTGACTCCCTCGACCGTGGGGGCGTGCTGGGCGGCGGCGCGCTCGTCGAGCTCGCGGACGAAGTCGCCCAAACGCGCGCTGGGATTGGTGGCGAGCAATTGGTCGGCCAGCAGTGCTAGCGCTTCCAGCGACTCCCACCGCTCGCGCGCGGCCCCAGCACCCGTGGGCGCAACGCGCGACCATCCCGCCCCGGTGAGCAGGTCCCGAACCAGGTCGGGCAAGGGGGTGTCGCCGTCATCGGCGCGCACTCCCCCGCGAAACAAGACGATGGCTTCCTTGACCTCGCGCCGGGAGAAGAAGCGCTCGCCGCCACGCACGAGATAGGAGATGCCTCGCTCGGCCAACGCCGTTTCAAACGCCTCGCTCTGCGCGTTGATGCGAAAGAGGATGGCGATCTGGCTGGCAGCGGTGCCGCCCGCGAGCAGTTCCTCGACGATGCCGGCAATGCCGACCGCTTCGGCGACGTCGTCGGCGTAGTGCACGCAGCGGGCGGCCGGGCCGGGCGCATTCTGCGCGACCAAGGCCGCGCCACCCCAGCGCCTAGCGCCGCCGGGCATCGACGCGATGGTGTTGGCGGTGCCGAGAACCTGTGGGGTCGAGCGGTAGTTGCGCACCAGGCTCACCTGGCGGGCCGTCGGATGCGCCTTGGTGAACGACTGCAAGTGCACCGCCGAGGCCCCCGTGAACGAATAGATCGTCTGCGCTGGATCCCCCACAACGCAGATCTCGTCACGACCCCCTAGCCATAGGTCGAGCAAGCGTTGCTGCAGCGTGTTGACGTCCTGATATTCGTCGACCACGAAGTGGCGGTACTGCTCGCGGATCGTCGCGGCGATGTCGGGGCGGTCGCGCAGGATGCCGACCGTCAACAGCAGGACGTCCTCGAAGTCGATCACGCCCCGATCGGCCTTGGCATCCTCATAGGCCGACATCAGGCGCGCCATGGCGGTCAGGTCGAGGCCGGGCGGCGTGCGCGCCGCCCGGGTGGCAGCGGCCGGATAGGTCTCGGGGGTGAGCATGCCGACCTTGGCCCACTCGATCTCGGCGGCGAAGTCGCGCAACTCGCTGCCCTGGAAGCGCATTCGCAACCGGCTGGCGGCCTCGGCAACGACCGGGACCTTCTGGGCGAGCACCTCCGGCGCACCGCCGCCGACGGCGTGCGGCCAGAAATAGTGCAACTGCCGCAGCGCTGCGGCGTGGAAGGTGCGGGCTTGGACGCCGGCCACACCCAACTCCCGAAGGCGAGTCCGCATCTCCCCGGCCGCGCGCGCGGTGAAGGTGAGAGCCAGGACGCGGGGCGCGGCATACGCACCGGAACTGACGCCATAGGCGATGCGGTGCGTGATCGCGCGCGTCTTGCCGGTGCCGGCGCCGGCGATGACCACCATCGGGCCGGTCGGGTGCGCGGCGACCTCGCGCTGCTCGGGGTCGAGGCGCGCGAGGATGTCGTCCGGGTCGACGGAATGCATGCTCACACCTGGGAAGGTACGTGGACGCACCGACGTTGACCCAACCGACCCACCCCGTGAACCGAAGGCAGCCCATGACCGTCAGCACTCCCCCCGCCGGCACCATCACGATGTTTTCGACGCCGTGGTGTGGCTATTGCAAGCGGCTGAAGACGCAACTGGACCGCGCGGGCATTGGGTATGCCGAAGTCGACATCGAGCAGGATCCGGCAAGCGCGGAGTTCGTCATGACCGCCAATGGCGGCAACCAGACGGTGCCGACAGTGCTCTTTGCGGATGGCACGACCGCGACGAATCCGTCGCTGATCGAGGTTAAGAAGCGCCTCGCCTGAGCCGGTGATCTGCGAAGTCGGCGGCGCGAGCCGTCTGATCGGCGGGCCTGGCCGCCCGCGGGGGCGGACACGGCATACGGTAAATCCGTGACCCGAACCCCTCTGCAACTCGCCGCCTTGGCGAGTGCCGCCGTCCCGGGCTTGGATCCCGTGGCCGTTGCCGCGCTGCCCACGGCGAGTGCGGCGCCCTATGACGCGGCCGTCGTCACCGACGCGGGGGGCCAGAAATGGCTGGTCCAGGCCCCGACCTCCCCCGCCGGGGCGGCCGAACTGGACGCCGCCGCGGCGGTCGCCGAACTTCTCGGTCGCCGACTGACCACAAAGCTGCCGACTCCGACCGGCTTCGCCGTGCTGCCGGAGGGTGGGCGGGCCGTCGTGCATCGCTTCATCCCAGGAAGCGGGATCAACCTGGAGGCGCTGGGTCCGGACTCGGCACTGGTCGCCGAGATCGGCACCGAACTCGCGCGGATCCACAACCTCGAACCAGAGTTGCTGGAGAACGCGGGCCTGGAGACGTATGCCGCGGACACCTACCGCCGCCGCCACCTCAGCGACCTCGACCGGGCCGCCGCCAGCGGACGGGTCCCGCCGACCTTGCTCGGACGGTGGGAGCAGGCCCTGGAGAATGTCGCAATCTGGCAGTTCGCCCCCACCCCGATTCACGGCGGGATCGACGGTCGCCATCTGCTCGTGGAAGTCCGCGACGCGGAGCCCAAGATCACCGGCATCACGGGCTGGCGGCGAGCGAAGGTCGCGGACCCGGCTGACGACTTCGCGGCCATCGTGCGCGACTGCGAGCCGGACACGACGACAGAAATTGCACGGGCCTACGCTCAGGCGCGCAGCACGCGCCCCGACCGGCACCTGTTGACCCGAGCCCAGGTGATTGGCGAGTTCGGCTACGTCACGAATCTGTTCGACGCGCTGGCGCAGGGCTATCCAGATCGCGTGCGCGAGGCGACGGGATGGCTGGAGCAGTTGGCCGACGACGTCGGCGACACGGAGTTGATCCGCTGACGGGTTCCGGGCGGGGGTCATGGTCGGCTCACTCGCGGCTGGCATGCTCGGCGAGCTCGACCAGTTCGGCATCGGACGGCAGGGGCGGAAACACGCTCTCGCCCGTGGCTGCGTAGTAGAACGCGGCCCGGACGACACTCGGTGGGACGTCCCGCAGCCGGGCATACGCCAGCCGATAAAGCGCGAGTTGGACAGCCTTCGCATCGGCGTCGGCGCCGTTGGGGGCGTGACCGGACTTCCAGTCGACAATGACAAAGCCATCACCGTCGCGGAAGACCGCATCGATCCGGCCGCGCACGGCCACCCCGCCGATGACGGTTTCGACAGCCAACTCGACCTCTAGCGGTTCGCGACCGGCCCAGGGACTGGCCAAGAAGGTCGCCGTCAGGTCATCCAATGACTGCGCGCCGCCCTCGTCGGCGCTGCCGGGCAGGTCGTCGGGTTCAAGCAGCGCCGCGCGACGGTAGTGCCGCTCGACCCAGGCGTGGAAAGCGGTGCCCTGCCGGGTGGATTCGGCCGGCCGCGTCGGCATCGGACGACGACGGGCGAGACGGAACGCCTCCAGGTCGGTCGCCGCGGCCACGAGGTCGGCGGCCGAGTGATGCGCGGCTCGCGGCGCGGCGGCGCTGGTCGGCTGCTGGCGGGCACGGCGCTCCGCAAGCAGGACCGCAAGCTCGGGATCGCCGAGGACCTCACCTGGGTCGGAGTCGGCTGTGTGCGTCCGAGCGCCGCTGACGGCAGCCGCCGCAGCCGCGATCGGCGTCGGAATGACCGGCTGGACTGGCCATAGCGCGGTGATCGGCTCACTCAGCCGCGGGTTGCGCGCCTCGGGGTCGGGCTCGGGCGTCCACGGGCCGCGTGCCAGGGCGTCCGGGACGTCATCGAAGAGCTCGGTGACAAAGCGGGAGACGACCCGCGGACTCCCCTGGGTGGACCAGACGGGGGCGGTGAGCAGCAACCGGTGCCGGGCTCGGGTCAGGGCAACATAGGCCAGGCGTCGCTCCTCATCGATGCCACGGGCGCCGGCATCGCTGCGGAACCGCTTGCGGCGGTTCTCCAACTCCTTGGCGTCGGGAGCGGATCGCCAGTCCAGATCTGGCAAGGCAAGCCGATCGCCGCGCAGGTCGTATGGCAGTGTGGCGATCCCCCGCGTCCACGCCCCGTCCGACGGTTGCCCGACGACCCACCGCTCGGCTTCGGCGGACCACGTCGACGTCGTGGCGGTATGGACGGGAAAGGTCGCCTCGACGAGGCCGGGAACCGCGACGGCGTCCCACTCCAAACCTTTGGCAGCGTGCACGGTCAGCACGTGCACGGCATCGGGAGCGACCTCAAGGTTGCCGCGGTCGAGGCCGCGCTCCTCCTCCAGTGCGGCGTCCAGCCAGGCTAGAAAGCCGCCCAGGGTGGGCCGGTCGCTGCTCATCGAGAAGTTCGCCGCGATGTCGGCGAACGCATCGAGGTGCGCGCGTGCCGCGGCCGGGCCGAAGGCCGGGCGGGCCAGGACCTCGATGTCCAGACCGAGCGCGCGCTCTGCCTCATCGACCAGTTCGGCGAGGCCCAGGCCGCTAAGTCGGCGGATGGCCCCGACGGCCTCGGCGAGTTCGTGCAGCCGGGTCAGGCCCGCCTCACTGATGCCCGTTGCGACCCGAGCCGAATCGACGAGCCGATCGAGTTCCACCAGCGCCTCCACCAGACTGACCCGATCGGCGGCGCCGTCGGACAAGTCGGCTGGACGACGCTGATCTTCGTTGAGACGTTGGACTTCTGGAGCGCTCGGGGTTCGTGAAGCTCTCTGGGTTTGTGGCGGGCTCTGGGTTTGAAGTGGGCGCTGGGCTTCTCGGCGAGGCTGGATCTGCTGGCTGCTGCGAGCCCAGGCATAGAACCGGTCAAGGTCAGCGGCCCCCAATCGAGCCTTGGGGCCGGTCAGCAATCGCATGAGCCGGTCCCCGCGGGCAGCATCGTGGGCCACCGTGAGCAGGGCGACAAGGTCCTGGACCTCGGGGGTGGTCAACAACCCGCCGATGCCAACGACTTCGTAGGGCAGACCGGCCTGCGCCAGTGCCTCCACGACGGGCCCGAACTGGCTCCGTTTGCGGCACAAGACCGCACCAGACCGCGCGCCGCCGCGCAGTTGAGCCGCCATCCAGTGAGCCACCTGAGTCGCTTCGTCCTCGATCGTCTCCGGTCGGGCTACCTCGATCCGGCCGGCCGCCGCGGAGGGCGCCGCGGTTAGGGGGGCGACGGGCACAGCGGCCTCACGGCGAAGTGGGGCGGCTACGGCGTTGGCGGCCGCGAGGATGCGCGCGTCGTTGCGCCAGGTCTGCGTGAGCGGGAGAACGGCATCGCGAGCGGCGCCGAAGGCGGCTGGGAACTGCGCCAATGTTGCGGCGCTGGCACCGCGCCATCCGTAGATCGACTGGTTGGGATCGCCCACCGCGGTCACGCAATGAGTTCCCGTCGCGCCCTCACGGCCCTCGCAGACACGACCCCCAGCGACACCATCCCCGCCGTCGCGATCCTTGCCTGCGCGTTCCTCGCCGGCGCCACCCCCGACGGCGCGCCCGCCTCCGCCGGATTCGGTGAACAGTGCGCGCAAGAGTTCGAGTTGGGCGACCGAGGTGTCTTGGAACTCATCCAACAGGACCGCGCCAAAGCGCGCTCGCTCGATCTGCCCGACCACGGGGAATCGGCTCGCCACTCGAGCCGCCAGGGACATCTGGTCGGCGAAGTCGAGCGCCCCGCGTGCGACTTTCAGTCGCTCGTAGGCTTCGAGCACCGGCACCAACATCCGCCGGCCGTGCAGATCGCGACGCATGGTCTTGCTCTCGGCGAACAACTCACGCCCGCCGGCTTCGATCCTGGCCATCCCCGCCTCGAAGGCATCGAGCCACTCGGCCAGTCGATCGGGTGTGACGAGATGCTCGGCCATCTCGGCGGACAGGTCGACCACGGCGTTGGTGATGGTCGACTCGGCCCGCCCGATCTCCTCCAGCGGGCCGTCATAACTCGCCACGGCTTCATTGGCGAACTGCCAGGCCGCAGCCTCCGATAGCAGTCGTGCTTCCGGCTCCCGCCCGAGCCGCAGTGCGTGCTCCGAGACGATCCGCCCGGCATAGGCGTGATACGTGGACACGGTCGCGGACGCGGCGATGGGGTCGGTCGCCCCCTCCGGGCTAGTGGGCGACCAGATGCCGGCCTGGCGGAGGGCGGCCAGCCGTGCTCCCACGCGAGAAGCGAGCTCCGCGGCGGCCTTGCGCGTAAAGGTGAGCCCCAGCACCCGGTCGGGCTCGACGTGGCCGTTGGCGACGAGCCACACCACGCGAGCCGACATCGTCTCGGTCTTGCCCGAGCCCGCCCCCGCCACCACGAGCATCGGCGTCGGTGGATGCTCGATGATCGACGCCTGCTCGTCCGTGGGACGGGGCAAACCCAACGCCCCGGCAATGTCCTGCGCGGAAATCGTCACTGCAGCACCACCCCCTCCGGCGCAACGGGGCAACTGGTGCGGACCGGGCAGGTGCGGCAGGAGTCGCCGACCCGCGCCTGGAACTGCGCCCCCGCCATGACATCGGCCGACTCGATGATCAGCCTCTCTGCCCACTGCGGGTCGTCGTCCGCGGCTAGGGGTGGTTGTGCCTGAACGGAGCGCGCGATCTGTCCCGTGCCCGCCTTGCCGAGTTGAACCAGGGCGGCCCCCGCGGACTCCAGTCCGTCACCAAAGGCGCCACCCGCCACGACCACTTGATAGCAGCCGAGCTGGGCATGCCGGGCCACCTCATCAAGCCGGGGTTTGCTGCTCCCGGTCTTGAAGTCGATGATCCGCAGCCGTCCGTCGGCGCCCGCCTCGACTCGGTCGACGACGCCCCGGATCTCCGCGCGTCCGAGCGTATGCCGCAGGCTCACCTCCGCGCCCACCCGCACCCAGCCGTCCTGGCTGGCTGCCGAAAAGTAGGCCACGGCCCGGTCGAGCATGGCCTCGGCGTCGGCGCGCTTAGCACGCTCGCGCCAGCCGCCATCGAGACCCAGCCGGGCCCACCGGGCATCCAGCGCCTCGCTCAAACGCCCACGGTCCACGGGCTCGCCTCCGGTCTCCTGACCGATGACGGAATCGTCAACGGGCGCATCGGCGTCCGCGATGACCTCGTGCACCAGCGTCCCGATCGCGGCCGCCCCGACGCTGGGCCCGTCGCCACCCACCCGGGTCAAGAGCCAACGCAGTTGGCACTTGCCGAACTCCACCAGACCCGACGGGGAGACCGCGACTGGCGTGTCGCCCGGGACCCGCGGAGCGGCTGTCGTGAGGGAGCGCAGCGCCCACCAGGTCTCGGGGTCCGCGCCGCGCACCCCGTGGTCGGCTAGCACGGCGAGGGCGCGCGCCGCTCGGCTGGGCGCGCCCGTGCCCGCCGACGTACCGGAAGTCGGCGAATGCACCACCTCGCGGCGCAGCGCGCCGACCGCGCCGACCAGGGTGAGCGGCCGCTCGACCTCGGTGAACGGGCGCGCGTCGCCCGACAGTCGTGGTTCGACAACGTCGAGATAGGCCGAGGGTTGCTCGTCATCGCTCTGCACCGCCGTGACGATGAGCCGCTCGCGGCTCCGGGTCACCGCGACGTGCAGCAACCGGGCCTCGTCATGACGGATCGCTGTCTGCGCGGCATGCACCGACCGCTCACGGCCAGCGAGAAGGTCGACGAGGTGCTCCGATCCCAGCAGCGATCCCCGCAGGCGCAGGTCGGGCCAGGCGCCCTCCTGCAGACCAACCACCGCGACGTGACGCCACTCCCGGCCCGCCGCCGCGTGCGGCGTGAGCACAGAGACGCATTCGGACGTGGAGCTTCGGACGGTGACCGAGTCGGCGGCCAACTCCTGGGCGGTCACATGGGTCACAACGGCCGCCGCTGAACTGCCGGGCAGTCGCTCGGCCAGGGTTTCGGCGGCCGCGAACAGCTCCAGGACGGCGTCGAGGTCACGATCGGCCCGAGCCCCGGCACGACCGCCGGCGAGAGCGGCATCGCGCCAGGAGTCAGCGACCTTGGCGCTCGACCACAGTGCCCAGAGAACATCCGCGGCCCCGGCGGTCGGTCGTCGCCGCAGGAGGGAGGTGGCGGCCCTCAGCATCGCGGCGATTCGCCGTGCACCGTCTGCCTCGGAGCCGAACGGCAGGAGTCGCCCGGGTGCGACGATCGCGCGGGCGAGCAGGTTGTCGGCGGGTGCGGCGTCACCCGCCGCGAGCGCATCGCGACGCAGACCACGACGCAGCCGCCGAAGAGTCACCGCGTCGCACCCGCCATAGGGGGAGGTGAGCAGGTCGACGGCCGCCTCCGGCGTTAGCAACGCCGAGACGTCCACTCCCTCCTCCTGCTCACCAGCCGCCTTTTCCGCGGCACGAGTGAACTGTTTCGACCCGCGAGACAGCTCGTCCGGCACGGCAGCTAGGGCAATCTGAAGCAGGGTCAACAGCGGGCGGACGGCTTCGGCGTCACGCAGCGCGACCACACTGGCCGCCTCCGCGACCGGCACGCGAGCGGCAGCCAGCACCCGCCGGATCGTGGCCGCCCGGGCCTGCCCGCGCACAACGACAGCCAGTTGCGACCACGGGATGCCGTCGAGCAGGTGGGCTCGTCGGAAGCAATCGGCGACAAAGCCCGCCTCTGCCGCCGCCGACCGAAAGACATGCGCCTCCACGGCGCCCCCGGGCTGCGCCGGGGGGGCACCTCGGTGCCGCGCACCAGCACTCGTGCCGACCAAGTCGACCACCCGCGCCGCCGCGCCCGCGATGGTCTCTGGGAGTCGGAACCCCTGCGTCAGGCGCACCGTCGGCGCCTCGGCACCACCCGGAAGCGAGCGCCACTGTCGGCCAAGGAAGGCCGGATCGGCCCCCCGGAATGTCTGCACCGCCGCGTCGGGGTCGCCCACGAGGAGGACGTCGATTCCTGCCCGCGCCAGCACGTCGAGCAGCCGCGCGCTCGGCGTCGTCAGCTCCTGCGCGTCGTCGACCACGATGAGACCGATCAGTGCGGCGACCTCCTCGATCAAGTCCGGATCGTCCGTCAAGGCGTCCGCCGCCGCCGTCACGATCCAGGCCGGGTCATAGGCACCCGGACGCGACAACGCGGTGACCTGGTCGTATTCCTCCAGCACCGCTCCCGCGGCAATCCACTCCGGCCGACCGACCTCCCGCCCCAGCTCGGCCAGTGCCGCCCCGTCGAGCCCGTGCTCGACCGCGCGCATGAGCAGATCCCGCAACTCAGCCCGAAAACCGTTGGTGACCAACGCATCAGCGAGCTCGTGAGGCCAGGTTGGTCCCGAGCCGGGCTCAAGCCGATGGCCCGCCAACAGGTCGCGCAAGACGACATCCTGCTCGGGCCCGGACAACAACACCGGAGTCGGCAGATCGTCACGAATCGCCAGTCGCCGCAGGATGCCGAAGCCGAGTGAGGCCACCGTGCGCGCCAGCGGCTCGCGCGTCGTCGTGCCCAATCTTGCCGTCACCGCGTCCCGCATCCGCGCCGCGGCCAGGCGACTCGGCGCCAGCACCAGACACCGATCGGCCCGCAACTCACCGCGCTCCACCCGGTCGACCACCACATCGATCGCCAACCGGCTCTTGCCCGTGCCCGGCCCGCCGAGGACCCGCAGCAGCGGACCGCGATGGCGCAGCACCTGCTGCCAGGGGTCAGCGGTCCCGACGAGGGGACGATCCAGCACGGTCGTGGTCATATCGAGATTCCATCACCGCCCACCGACAACCCCCCGTTTACGCGCCGGGGGCAGCCTCCGCGGCTCGACCCTCGGCGCGCCACGCCGCAATTCCGCCGGCCAGGTCCCGCGCCTCGCGGCCCGCCTTCCGCAGGATCCGAACCCCTTCGGCAGACCGCACTCCCCCAGCGCAATAGAGGACGACGTCCCCGTCGGGAAGGCCCGCCGTCGCCAGTGTCCCCAGAGGTATGCCGCGTGCTCCCGCGATCATTCCGCTCGCCCATTCATCGGGCTCTCGGACGTCGACCAACACGAGATCGTCGTGGGTCAAGAGAGCCTGAAGGTCACTCGGGGAGAGCCGCTCGCCGACGGGTTCGGGCGGCGCACACGCGGCGAGGATGCCCTCCCCTGGCGTGGTCACCATCGCCTCCGATCCGCACAGCGCACAGCGAGGGTTGGGGCGGAGGGGGATCTCCCCATACGACTGATCCAAGGCGTTGTGCACGAGGAGGCGACCGATCAGCGGTCGCCCGACCCCGGCGATGAGCTTGAGCGCCTCGGTCGAGCAGGCGGCGCCGATGGTCGCGCACATCGAGCCGAGCACGCCGGCCTCGGCGCAGCCGAGAACACTCCCGGCTGGTGGCGGGGAGGGGAAGACGCACCGATAACACGGTCCGGCCGGCGGCCACCACACCGTCGCCTGACCGTCGAATCGGAGGATGGATCCCCATACCAATGGAGTTGACTCCAGGACGCAGGCGTCGGCGACGACATAGCGCGTCGCGAAATTGTCGGCGCCGTCCACCACGATGTCGTATGCCGCGATCAGGGCTCGCGCGTTCGTCTCGTCCAACCGCTCGCGGTGCCGCACGACTCGCACGCGCGGGTTGATCTGCCCGAGACGATCGGCGGCGGAGTCGACCTTGGCCCGGCCAAGATCGCGTTCGCCGTGAATGACTTGGCGGTGGAGGTTCGAGACCTCGACCAGGTCGTCGTCGACGATGCCGAGGGTGCCCACGCCGGCGGCCGCGAGGTAGGTCGCGGTGACCGAACCGAGCCCGCCAGCCCCGATCACCAACACGCGGGAGGCCGCCAGCCGCGCCTGCCCGGCCGCGTCGAATCCCGGCAGCAACGCCTGCCGGGAGTAGCGCGCCTCCGCGATCGGTGCGCCAGGCCCGGTCGCCAAGGGGACGGGATCCATGCTCGCCAGCCTACCCACGCGTAGGATGAGGCCGAATCGAGCATCAGGAGGGGTCATGACGACAGCCGCCACACCGCGGGAGACCGCGCGCGGCAGTCGCCTGCCGAGGATGCAGCGCCGCGCGCAGCTCCTTCAGGCCGCGCAGGAAGTCTTCGTAGAGAAGGGCTACCACGCCGCCGGGATGGAGGACATCGCCGAGCGCGCCGGCGTCTCCAAACCCGTTCTCTACCAACACTTCCCCGGCAAGCTGGAACTATACCTCGCGCTGGTCGACCAGCACACGGCGACCCTCGTCGAGCTCGTCGAGGGCAGCCTGGACAGCACGGACGACCACAAGGAACGGGTCTACGCGAGCATCGCGGCCTACTTCGAGTTCGTCGCGCGGGAGGACTCGGCATACCGCCTCGTCTTTGAGTCCGATCTCAACGAGGTCGCCGCAGTTCGCGAGCGTATCCTGTGGTGCCAGTCCGCGTGTTCCGACGCGGTCGCGCGGCGAATCGTCGTCGACACGGCCATGCCGTTGCCGCTTGCGCGCTTGGTTGCCCAGGGACTGACGGGTATGGCGCAGGTCGCCGCCCGCGCCTGGCTGCGCGACGGGACGCTGTCACAGGAGGACGCGGTGCGCGTCATCGGGCAGCTCGCCTGGCGCGGAGTCGGGGGCTATCCGGCCAAGAGCGCGACCTCCGGGGAATGACCCCGACCTCTGGGTCGTTCATGACCGGCGAAAGCTTCTGCCCACTCTGCCCACGAAAGGCCGCCTCGGTTCCATGGAAGTAAAGATCGGTATTGCCAACTCCGCCCGCGATATCACCATCGAACCGGAAATCTCCGGACTGCAGGTCGAAGAGGCGGTGAAACAGGCCATCGCCGATGGCGGATCGCTTCGCCTTGAGGATGCCCGCGGCCGAGTCGTGATCGTTCCTGTTGCGTCGCTCGCCTTCGTCGACATCGGCGAATCCTCGCGCTCGCGGGTGGGCTTCGGAGCCTAGACCTCAGCCTCGCAAACCCTCAGGCCAGAGGGACTGCGGCCGGTCGACAAGCGTGCCCAAACGGACGGGAAAATGCGAGACGACAAGGCGGCCGGAATAGCCCTAGACGTGTCAAAGTTATTGCTGATACAGGCCACCGCCTGTGCAGCGAGCCACCTGCCCGACCACGGGCACTAGAAAGGAATCTGTCGTGATTCTTGCCGTTATCGGAACCATCATCTTCGGTGCGATCATCGGGATGCTCGCGCGCGCTGTCCTCCCCGGTCGCCAGTCGATCAGTGCTCCGATCACTGTGATCTTGGGCATCATCGGCGCGGTCGTGGGCTACTGGATCATGCCGGAAAACACCAATGGCGTTGACTGGCTGCGCTGGGTCGTCAGCATTGCCGCTGCCGCCGCCCTGACGGTCGGCTACGGCATGGTGACCGGCAACAAGCAGGTGCACCGCTGAGGTAGCGCCCCGACGCACGAGGCTGGGCCCCCACTGTGGGGCCCAGCCTTTTGCTGTCCCGGCCCCAGGGCGGCTTCGGCCCGTCCCCCTCCCACAACGTCCGGGAGGGCGGAGTCAGGCCGTGAATCCCAGGCGAGCCATCCGCTCGACATGGGCATCGGTCAGGCGACCAAACATCCTGCCGAGCTCGGCAAGATCGGCGCCCGGACCGCCATACGTCCCGGCGAGCAACTCGGTGAGGCTCTCGCGCTCCACGGCCACCGCCTGCGCCTGGGTCAGGGCCTCCCCCATGAGTCGGCGCGCCCACAAGGCGGCCCGCCCCGCGAGCACGGGGTCGGCCTGCATGGCGTCACGCGCGACGGTGACGAGGAAGCCGGTGCGCTCCTCATCCTCCAAGGCACGCTCGATCAGCGCGCGCGTCGCCGGATCGACGTATGCCGCGACCTCCCGATAGAAGTCGGTGGCGATGCCGTCACCGACATACGCCTTGACGACGCCCTCGAGCCACGTGCTGGGGCGGGTGCGCTCGTGAAATGTCGCGTAGTGCGCGGCGAAGGTCGCCATCGCCGTCTCGGGGTCGGCGCCCCGCTCGACCAAGGCGTCGGAAAGCAGGCGATAGTGGTCGTATTCCGCCACGGCCAGCCCGGCCATCCGCGCGCGCTCCGCCATGGTCGGGGCGAGCTCCGCATCCCCGGCCAGCCGACTGAAGGCCGCCAACTCGCCGCAGGCGAGGAGGCCGAGGAGGTCGACGACGGCGGCGCGGTAGCCCGCGTCATCTAAGCGATGGGTCACAACCGGCCAGCGTAGTCAGCCGAGCCGGACACGGTAGAATCACTACGACCAACGGTGCCCGGTCGGCCCGTCGACAGCCTCCCTCGGGCGCGCACCACACTTCTTTGCGCCCGCCGAAAACCTCCGATCGGCTCCGCAACACTCGGTCCTCGTGCCTAACGCCGGGACCGCATCGATCGAGAGAAGTCTTCGTGACCGAGCAGACCTTCGCCGATTTCGGCGTGCATCCGCAGATCGTGTCCGCCCTCGCGGATGCCGGCATCACCAGCCCGTTCCCCATTCAGGCGATGACGTTGCCCGTGGCCCTCGGCGGCCACGACATCATCGGCCAGGCCAAGACGGGCACGGGCAAGACCCTCGGGTTCGGCATACCAATGCTTCAGCGGGTCGTCGCCGCCACCGATGAGGCGTATGCCGCCCTCCTGGCTCCCGGCGCGCCCCAGGCACTCGCGGTGTGCCCCACCCGTGAACTCGCCATCCAGGTCGCGGCCGACCTCGAGCGCGCGGGGAAGCAGCGCGGCATACGCGTGTTGACGGTGTATGGCGGTCGCGCTTATGAGCCGCAGATCGAGGCGCTGCGCAAGGGCGTCGACATCGTCGTCGGCACGCCGGGTCGGCTGATCGACCTGTCGAATCAGAAGTTCCTCGACCTGGGTCACGCCCGGATCGTGGTGCTCGACGAAGCAGACGAGATGCTCGACCTCGGCTTCTTGCCCGACGTGGAAAAACTGTTGGCGCGCACCCCGGCCGGCCGCCAGACGATGCTGTTCTCGGCCACAATGCCGGGTGCCGTCGTGGCCCTCGCGCGGCGCTATATGACGCAGCCGACGCATATCCGGGCCATGCACGAGGAGGGCGACGAGGGCGCGACGGTCAAGGCGATCGAGCAGTTCGTCTACCGGGCGCACGCGCTGGACAAGACCGAGATGCTCTCGCGGATCCTGCAGGCCGAGGGTCGCGGCCTGACCATCATCTTCAGCCGCACGAAGCGGACGGCCGCCAAGGTGTCCGAGGAGTTGGCCGAGCGCGGCTTCGCGGCGGCCGCGATCCACGGCGACCTGGGTCAGGGCGCGCGCGAGCAGGCGCTGCGGGCGTTCCGCAATGGCAAGGTCGACGTGCTCGTTGCCACGGACGTGGCCGCGCGGGGGATCGACGTCGAGAACGTCACCCACGTCGTGAACTTCCAGTGCCCGGAGGACGAGAAGACCTATCTGCACCGGATCGGCCGCACCGGTCGCGCCGGCAACACCGGTGTCGCGGTGACCTTCGTCGACTGGGAAGACCTGACCCGGTGGAGCGTCATCAACAAGGCCCTGGACCTCGGCATACCGGAGCCCACCGAGACCTATTCCTCCTCGGACAATCTGTATGCCGATCTCGGCATCCCCCGCGAAGCGAAGGGCCGGCTGCCCAAGGCCGCCCAGACCCGCGCCGGCCTTGACGCCGAGGTGCTGGAAGACATCGAGGGGCCGCAGAAGCAGCGCTCCGGCGGTTCGCGTTCGGGCGGGTCCAAGTCGGGTGGGTCCACGTCGGGCGGAACTCGGTCGGGCACAGGCCGATCGGGCAGCCGGTCGGGCGGGCGGGGCCGGTCCCAAGGCGCAGAGAGCCACGGCGGCGACTCCGGCCCCTCGTCGGACAACACCGACGGAGCGTCCCGCGAAGGCTCGGGCAGCGACTCCCTCCGCCGCAATCGCAACCGCCGCCGCACCCGCGCCGGCCAGTCTGCCGCCGAGTAGCCCCACCCCCGCCCGTGCTGGGTGGGCCTAGCGCACTCCAAGGAATCTTTGCTAGCAGCAGTTCCTTGGAGTGCGCCGCATCAGACCTGGGGGATGGTGGCAGTGTCGATCACGACGCGGTAGCGCACGTCACCCGCGACCACCCGGTCCCAGGCCGCGTCCACGGCGGCCGGGTCGCTCGCGTCGAGCAGTTCGATCGTCGAGCCGAGACCGTGCTCGGCGCAGAAGTCGAGCATCTCCTGGGTCTCGGCGATACCGCCGATATTGCTGCCGGTCAGCACCTTGTTGCCCCCGATCAGCGCGAACGGCGGCACCGAGTAGGGCTCGTTCGGCAGACCCACATTCGCCAGGACCCCGTTGGCACGCAACAGCCGGAGGTACTGCGCCATGTCCAAATCGGCGCTCACGGTGTTGATGATCAGGTCGAAGGACGCGCGCGCCGCCTTCATCGCGGCCGCGTCGGAGGTCGCGATGTGGCGGGAGGCGCCGAGCTCGATGGCGTCGGCGGCCTTGGCGTCCGAGCGGGACAAGGTGGTCACCTCGGCGCCCATCGCCGCCGCGATCTTGACGGCCATGTGCCCGAGACCGCCCACCCCGATGACGGCGACCCGGCGACCGGGCCCGGCACCCCAGCGCTTCAACGGGCTGTATGTCGTGATGCCGGCACACAGCAGCGGCGCGGCGACATCCAACTCCAGTCCCTCCGGGATGGAGACGACCATGCGTTCGGTCACTACGACCTGCTGGGCATAGCCACCCGCCGTCCACTCCCCGTCATACCCCTTGGAGTTATACGTCCCCACCGACGGCTTGGTGCAGAACATCTCCTGGCCGTTCTTGCAGTTCTCACACTCGGTGCACGAGTCGACCAAGCAGCCAACCCCGACCCGGTCACCGACCTTGTGGCGCGTCACAGCCGACCCGACGGCGGCAACTGTGCCGGCGATCTCGTGGCCGGGGGTCAGCGGGTAGTGCGCAGCGCCCCACTCGTCACGACCGGTGTGGATGTCGGAGTGGCAGATGCCGGCGAAGGCGACATCGATCAGCACGTCGTCGTCGCGCAGATCGCGGCGCTCCAAGGCGACGGCCTCGAAGGGAGCACCGGCGGAGGGGAGGGACAGGGCGGGGGCGGTGTGCGGCATACGTCCGAGCCTATGTCGTGACCCCGATCAGATGCGGGTGAGCACGTCCTTGGCCACCGCGCGATAGGCGGCCGCGCCCTTGCTCTTGCGGGCCGTCTCCAGGATCGAGCGACCGACCGCGGGAGCCTCGGCGAAGCGAACCGTGCGCGGGATCGGCGGCGTCAGCACCGGCAACCCATAGCGCTCTCCCACATCGGCGAGCACCTCCTGTTGGTGTCCGCTACGCGAGTCGAACATCGTGGGCAGCACCCCGAGCACGGTGAGCTTCTTGTTGAGGATCTTCTTGACGTCGCGCACGGTGTCGAGCAGTTGCCCCACTCCTCGATGCCCGAGCATCTCGCACGGCATCGGGATGATCAGGCCGGATGCCGCGGTGAGCGCCCCCAACGTCAGCACCCCCAGGCTGGGGGAACAGTCGAGCAGGATGATGTCGTAGTTCTTCGCCTGCTCCGCCAAAGCATTGCCCAGGATGAACTCCCGCCCAGGTCGGGCGAGCAACACGGCCTCGGTCCCGGCGAGGTCGATCGAGCTCGGCGCGAGGTCGACCCCGTCCGCGCACTCCAACAAGATGTCGGCGAGCGGCAGGCGGCCGGTCAACACATCGTGCATGGATCCCTCGACACCCTCGGGATCGACGCCCAGGCTGAAGGTGAGGCACGCCTGCGGATCGAGGTCGACCAGCAGGACGCGCTTGCCGAGTTCGGCGAAGGCGGCCCCCAGCGAAGCGACGGAGGTGGTCTTGGCCACCCCGCCCTTCTGGTTGGCGACGGCGATCACGGTGGCGCCCTTGGCGCGGGTGCGTGGGGGCACGGCGGTGGCCTTTCGGGTTCGCCGCTCAGCAAAGTGGCCGGCGGGACACGGATTCAGACCCATCCTGCCAAGCGCTGCCCCGCATACCCGGCGACGACACGGCGTGATGCAGCGCACCGTTGTCCGCTATTCGACTTCGTATGCCGCGCCATCCCCGGGCGTCTGCCGCGCCGCTCCCCCGGCCTCGTCAATGCGCGGCACTCCGGGCGCGCGAGCCGCGCCCGCCGCCGAGGATGAAGGCGCGGAAGGCCTCGGCGATCGGCAGCAACCGGCGCTCGGTCAACCAGGCCAATCCGATGTCGCGCTGGGCGCCGGTGTCGGTCAACGGGACGAACCGCACCGGTCCGAGACCCGTCGGCACCCGCCGGCCCAGTGCCGGGACCACCGCCACCCCGAGACCCGCCCCGACGAAGCCGCGCACCGTGGGCAGGTCGTCGACCTCGAAGGCGATTGACGGCGTGAATCCGGCGGCGGCACACAGCTCCAGCACCGTCTCCCGCATCCCGGACGGCGCTCGCCGCATGATGAACGGCTCCCCCGCCACGTCGGCCAGATCAACCGACGTGGACTCCGCGAGACGGTGATCCCGGGCGACACAGAGCAGCAGTGGCTCGATGGCGACCCGGCGCCACTCCAAATCGGCATGAAAGACGCGCGAGGTCGTGATCTCCAGGTCGATATCCCCGGCGACGAGCAACTTCGACGGAGCCCCCGGCTCGCCAACGGAGGTGCGCTGCAACGCAAAGCGTGCCCGCGGGCGCACCCGGGCGAAATCCCGAATGACATTGGGCACGAACCACGTGCCGAGGCTCATCGGGAAGCCGAGGCTGACCAGGCCGGTCTCCGGGTCGAGCACCTGCTCGACGGCGGCGAGGCCGTCGTCCAGGTCGTTGACCAGCGAGTCGACGTGGCGCTTGAACGCGGCCCCCGCCTGAGTGAGGCGCAGCAGCCGACCCGAGCGCCGCAGAAGGGGGGTGCCCACCTGCTCTTCCAACCGCGCGAGGGCACGGGAGACGCCGGGCTGGCTCACGGCATACGTCTGCGCGACCTCGGTGACCGTCATCCCGTCGGCGACCAGCTGGAACCAGCGAAGGGAGTCAGTGTCCACATCGATGACGATATTGCATGGCCGAAATGAGAGCCCGACATTGGACGTATTAATGACTCGCTCCCACACTGGAAACATGAGCGCCAAGACCCTGATCACCGAGTTCCGCGCCCGACGCGAGGCCGCGATCGCGCGCCGCGACTTGGAGCGCCAACTGGCGGTGTATTCCTCCCCTGCCGAGATCGAAGACGTGCTCGCCGCGATCGAGCACGACGACCACCCCGACGCCAATCTCGTCCGCGACATCCTCACGAGCAATCTGGCCGGGAGCTACCGCGCTCACCGGGCTCAGCGGGCGCCGCTGTCGGCCTGAACCACCCCGCGGCTCGCGGGCCAGCGCTAGGCTGGGGTCGTGTCGACCCACGTCTATGTAGCCGCCAGTGAGCACGCCGCCGGCAAGTCCGGCATCGCATTGGGCCTGGTGGCCGCCCTCGCCAGCCAGGTCCACCGGGTCGGAGTATTCCGGCCCGTTGTTGCGTCCCGGACCGATAGCGATCCGGTCCTCGATCTGCTGCTCTCCCAACTGGCCACCCCGATGGACCGCGCGGCCGCCATCGGCGTGACCTATAGCGACATCCATGACGACCGCGACACCGCGATGGAGACGATCGTCGCGCGCTTCCACGCCGCGGCGGCCGAGCGGGACGCGATGGTCATCGTGGGATCCGACTTCTCCGGGGTCCCGTCCCCGACCGAGTTCGGCTTCAATGCCGAACTCGCCGCCAACATCGATGCGCCGATGCTGCTCGTCGTCTCCGGTGCCGATCGCTCCCGCGAGGAGATCCGGACCGCGGCCGCCCTGTCGGTCGCGGAGGCGGAGGCACGGCACGCCCGAGTCCTCGGCCTGGTCGCCAATCGCGTCACCGGTGATCTTGAGGTGGCCGCCGAGGCGGTCGCGAGCGCAGGTCACGGCGTGTTGACGTATGCCGTGCCCGACGTCCCCCTCCTGCGCGCCCCCACCGTCGGCCAACTGCTCACCGCCGTCGACGGCACCCTCATGTATGGCGATCCCGCCCGCCTGGACGACACCTGCCTCGGGCTCGTGGTCGCCGCGATGACGATGCCACACGTGCTCGACCGGCTTGTCGAGGACGGCGCCGTGCTGACGCCCGGTGATCGCGAAGACGTCGTATTGGCGGTGCTGCTGGCCCATGCGTCCTCGACCTTCCCGACGCCGGCCGCGCTCTTCCTTAACGGCGGCTTCGCGCCGACCCCGCAGGTGCAGCGCCTGATCGAGGGCATCCACCCCGACCTGCCGGTCATCGGGTGCCCGGCTGGGACGAGCGCCACCGCCGCCCAACTCGCGGGTGTCCGGGGCGATCTGCGGCCCGGACAGACGCGCAAGATCGGTGCGGCCGAGGAGGTTTTCCGCGAGCACATCGACGCGACCCGCCTCGTCGAGCGGTTGCGCGCCACCAGCGCGGGTGCCGTCACACCGCTGATGTTCGAGCAGCGGCTCATCAGCCAGGCCCGGGCCGCCCAGGCCCACATCGTGCTGCCCGAGGGGAGCGACGACCGCATCCTTGACGCCGCCGATCGCATCCTGCACCGCGGCGCGGCGCGGTTGACGATCCTGGGCGACCCCGAGTCGCTTCGTGCCCGCGCCGGTGAGCTGGGCCTGCGGATCGAGGGCGCGCAACTGCTCTCCCCCAGTGATCCAGAGCATGTCGAGCGCTATGCCGCCCGGTATGCCGAGTTGCGCGCCGCGAAGGGCATGACGCTCGACCGGGCCCGCGAGGTCGTCCAGGATGTGTCGTACTTCGGCACGATGATGGTTCTGCTTGGCGAGGCCGACGGGATGGTGTCGGGCGCGGCCCATACGACCGCCCACACGATCCGGCCGGCTCTCGAAGTCATCAAGACGGTGCCGGACGTCTCGATCGTCAGCAGTGTCTTCCTCATGTGTCTCGCCGACCAAGTGCTGGTGTATGGCGATTGCGCCGTCAATCCCGAACCCACCGCGGAGCAACTGGCCGATATCGCGCTGTCGTCGGCGGAGACGGCCGCGCAGTTCGGGGTCGAGCCGCGCGTGGCCATGCTGTCGTATTCGACCGGCAGCTCCGGCTCCGGGGCGGACGTCGAAAAGGTTAGGGCGGCAACGGAACTCGTCCGATCGCGGCGGCCGGACCTGCCGGTGGAGGGGCCGATCCAGTACGACGCCGCGGTCGACCCGGCTGTGGCCGCCTCCAAGCTCAAGGACTCGCCCGTCGCGGGTCGGGCCACCGTGCTGATCTTCCCCGACCTCAACACCGGCAATAACACCTATAAGGCGGTCCAGCGCAGCGCGGGGGCGGTGGCAATCGGGCCCGTCCTTCAGGGGCTGCGACGCCCGGTCAACGACCTGTCGCGGGGCGCACTGGTGCGCGACATCGTCAACACCATCGCCATCACCGCGGTGCAGGCCGGAGCCGTCCGATGAGCCGGGTGCTGGTGATCAACGCCGGGTCGTCGTCGCTGAAGTACCAACTGCTCGACCCCGCGACCGGCGAGGTCGCCGCGGCCGGGCTCGTTGAGCGGATCGGCGAGGAAGGGAGCACCCTGCGGCATACGGTCGGGGAGTCGGTTTTGCGGCGCGCGGTGCCCATCCCCGATGCCGCCGAGGCCTTCGCGCAGTTGTCGGCCGCCTTTGCCGAGGCCGGGCCGGACCTGCAGGCGCAGCCGCCCGTTGCGGTGGGGCATCGCGTCGTCCACGGCGGGACCCGATTCAGCGCCGCGACGGTGATCGATGACGACGTGCTGGCGACCCTGGAGGATCTCACTCCCCTTGCGCCACTGCACAATCCGGCGAATGTCGTGGGCATCCGGGCCGCCCGAGCTGCCTTTCCGGAGCTGCCCCAGATCGCGGTTTTCGACACGGCCTTCCACCGGACGCTGCCGCCCGCCGCCTATACGTATGCCGTCCCCAAGCAGTGGCGCGAGGACTACTCCGTGCGTCGCTACGGCTTCCACGGCACCTCGCACGAGTACGTCTCGCGCCGCGTGCAATCCCTCCTCGGCCGGGACGACGTCGCGACGGTGGTGCTCCACCTCGGCAACGGCTGCAGTGCCTGCGCGGTCCTCGACGGCCAGAGTATCGAGACCTCGATGGGCCTGACGCCCCTCGAAGGCTTGGTGATGGGCACCCGCTGCGGCGACATCGACCCCGCGATCCCCTTCCACCTCGCCCGCGTAGCCGGACTGAGCGTCGCCGACCTCGACACCGCCCTGAACAAGCAGAGCGGCCTGAAGGGTCTCGCCGGCGACAACGACTTCCGCGCGGTGGTGGAGTTGGCGGATGCCGGCGACGCCGATGCGATCGCGGCGATCGACGTGGTCGTGCACCGCTTGATCAAATACATCGGGGCGTATGCCGCGGTGATGGGCCGCCTCGATGCCATCGCCTTCACCGGTGGCATCGGGGAGCACAACCCGGCGCTGCGCGCCGCCGTGCTGTCTCGGCTCGCGGTGTTTGGGGTAGCGGTGGACGAGGCCGCCAACGCGGCCCCCGCGGCGGGCGAGCGGCTGGTGACCGGCCCGGGGAGCCGGGTCTCGGCATACGTCATCCCGACGAATGAGGAGTTGCAGATCGCGCGCGAGTGCGTCGCCCTGCTGAGCCGCTGACCCGCCCCGGCAAGCCAATCCTCCCCGCGGACGCAACCACCCGGCCCAACCCACCCCCGCGGACGCAATGACCTGCGGCGGACGCAATAGCTATTGCGTCCGCCAGGTTATTGCGTCCGCGCGGGGGTGGGCCCTTGTCGCGGGGCCGGGCGCGGCCCTAGGCTCAGCCAACTAATGGCTCACATGATGAAACGAGTTGCATGATGAGCAACAACACGGGGATTCGGCGGCTACTGGAGAATGCGCGCTTCGAGGTCCTGCCGACGGCGACGATAGCGGAGAAAGTCCTCGCCTCAGTGCCCCGCGACACCACCCTCACCGTCACGGCTTCCCCCGCCAAGCCGCTCGATGCGACCTTGGGTATGGCCGAGCGGCTGCGCGCCGAGGGGTACCGCGTCGTGCCGCACCTCGCCGCGCGAATGATCAACGGCCGCAACGAACTTGCCGAAATCGTGGACCGCTTGAGGCAGGCCGACATCGACGCGATCTTCGTGCCCGGCGGCGATGCGACGCCCGGCGAAGGGCACTACACCTCGGCCGTGGAACTCCTCGACGACCTCGCCACGATCCCGCATTCGTTTCGCCAGATCGGCGTGACCGGCTACCCCGAGTCGCACCCCACGATCCACGACGACGTCACGATCCAGTCGATGTGGGACAAGCGCCGCCACGCCACGCACATCGTCAGCAATATGACCTTCGATGCCGCCGGGACGGCGAAGTGGGTCCGCCGCGTACGCGCGCGCGGGGTCAGCCAGGCCATCCTCATCGGCCTGCCCGGACCAGTGGAGCGGGCCAAGTTGTTGACGATGGGCGCGAAGGTCGGGGTCGGTGAGTCACTGCGCTTCCTGACCAAGCAGAAGGGCGTGTTCGCGCGCATCGCAGCCCCCGGCTACAGCCCGGAAGCGTTCTTGCAGAAGCTGGTTCGCACCGCCGACGAGCCCGCGATGAAGATCGAGGGCCTGCACCTGTTCACCTTCAATCAGGTCGCCGAGACCCAGGCCTGGCGCGAGCAGCTCCTGGCGTCAGCACGCTAACAGCAGGGCCAGCGCAGACTCCAAAGCGCCATCCCCGGTGCTGATCACCGTCAGCGGCAGGCCGAGCCGGGCCGCGACGCGCTCGGCCTCCTCCCGCAACTCCCCCGCCGGATCCTGTGCCAGCCAGATCACCTGCGTGAAGTGTCGGAAGTAGTCGTCGCGCAACTCGGGATAGCGATCCAAGCCGAGCTCTCGCCATACGGTCCGATCGAAAGACTTGACCAGGAAGTCGGTCAAGAAGAAGGTTCCCGGCTGGTCCGCCAGCCACTCCTCGATCCGCTCGGCCCCGGCGAACAGGTCATAGCAATGCAGACCCTGCAACCGCGCGATCCCCCACCGGTCGCAGACCTCGTCCAGCGCGCCATAGGTGCCGCAATCGGCATACGCCACAACGACTTTTCCGTATGCCGCGGCGAGCCCCCCGAGGTGCGCCTCCACTTCGGGAGCGATCCGGTGCGGGTGGTTGTGCAGCAGCGGGGGCAGTGGATGGATATCGACCGGCCACCCGCGGCGACGGGCGATGTCGGCAATGTGGATGGCGATCGCACCGCACGCGAGCGCGGCGACCCGGCTCGCACGCGGGTCCTGCGCGCTCGGCTCCCGGGTGCTCGGCTCCTGGGTGCTCAGGTCCTCAGCCGGGGAAGGCGAGTTGCTCGACGAAGCGGTCGTTGAAGTCGGCACGGTCGGAGAGTTCGACATAGTGCACCTCCTCCAACAGCGCATCAGCTCCGGCGCGTTCGCGCGAGCTCAATAGCACCATTTTCGCGCCCTCACCCGCGACATTGCCGGCCGAGACGATCCTGAGCACGGACAGTTTGGGCACCAGCCCGATCCGGATGGCGGCGGCGGGTGAGAGGTAGGAGCCGAACGATCCCGCCAGCAGCACCTGCTGGATGTCGCCGGGGGCGAGCCCGATCTCCTCACAGAGCAGCGCCCAACCGGTCGCGATGGCCGCCTTCGCGAACTGCAGCTCGCGAATGTCGCGCTGCGACAAGAAAACACAGTCCTCGGTCGGGGCGTCCGGGGTCGGTCGATGAAGGATGAACACCCGCTCCTGGCCGACCTTGCTCAGTCGGTCGGCCAGGGTTGGCGCGATGGCGGGCGCCACCTCGTCGGGGACAAAGCGCCCACTGGCGTCCAGCAGCCCGACGCGGACCAATTCGGCGACGGCGTCGACGAGGCCGGAACCGCACAACCCCATCGGCGCCACATCGCCGATAACGCCGAGTTGCACGGTCTCGCCGAGTTTGACCACCTCGATCGCGCCATCCGCGGCGCGCATCCCGCGCCGGATGGCACCGCCCTCAAAGGCCGGGCCGGCTGGAGCGGCGGTGGCGACGAGGCGCTCGCCGTCGGAGAGGACGATCTCGCAGTTGGTGCCGACGTCGACGAAGAGCCGGGCGCGTTTGTCACGGTCCATCCCGGTGGCGAGCATGCCCGCGACGATGTCGCCGCCGACATAGGCCCCGAGCGCCGGGAACAGCACGACGCGCGCACCGGGATGCAGCCTCAGCCCGACCTCGGTGGCGGGCAGGACCGGGAAGTGATCGTGCGCCATGACGAAGGGCGCGACCCCCAGCGGCTCGGGGTCGATGCCGAGCAGCAAGGCAACCATCGTGGCATTGCCCGCGATCGCGACCTCGTAGACGGTGCCGGGGTCGACGCCGGCCTCCGCCAGCACCTGATCGGCCAGTTCCGCCAGGGTCGCCTGGGCCGCGGTCCGAAGCCGCTCGCCGGCATCGGGATCCATCATGGTCGCACTGATGCGGGTGATGACGTCGCCACCGAAAGGCTGCTGCTTGTTGAGCATCGACGCGACGCCGCAGGGGGTGCCGGTCGAGAGATCCAGCAGCGTGGCGACGACCGTGGTCGTGCCGAGGTCGAAGGCCAGGCCATACCGGTATGCCGTGGTGTCGCCCGGCTCGATGTCGATCAAGGTCTCGTCGACGACGACGGCGGTCACCTTGAAGTCGTTGTCCCGCAAGACCTTCGGCAGGCGGCGCAGCGCATGGAGATCGGGGTGCAGGTCCAGATCGTCGATGGCGTCGAGCACCCGGCGCAGGTCGGTGCGCTGATCGGCCAGGCTCGGCTCGTCGAGTTCGAGATAGCGCTTCTGCACGGCCGGTCGCAGGATGACCTGACGGCCGACGCCGACGGTGGCCGCCTTCGGGCGGGTCACCAGCGGGGGCACCTCGACGTCGAGATCCGACCGGGCGGAGACGAGGCAGGCCAGCCGCCAGCCGGCCGCCAACTCGCCCTCGCTGAACGTGCGGCGGTCGTGCGATGTGATCGGAGTGTCGCCGCGCGAGACCCGGACCTTGCACTTGCGGCAGGTGCCATGCCCGCCGCACGTGGAGTCGATGGCGATGCCATTCCACGACGCCGCGTCGAAGACCGAGACGCCCGGCGGGACGCGGTGCTCGCGTCCCGCCGGCGCGAAGCGCAACAGCACCCGGCCGGTCCCGTCAGGCGGCGCCGGGTCGTCCGACGGGGCATCCGCGGCGGGACGGTCGAGCAGTCCCTCGCGGCGCAGCCCCGCGACGAGGTCGGCGGGCGGGGGCGAGCCGCCCTCGTCGGTGGTCGGGGTCATGGCAGCAGAGCCTAGGTCGTCGCCGGCGACTCAGGGAGCCGGGGTCGCGGCCGCGGCGGCCTCGGCTGCTGCCGCCTCGGCAGCCGCAGCGGCGGCGACCTTGGCGCGATGCATCCGGATCCAGGTCCCGCCCCATTCGTCGTGTCCCAGAAGCAGATCCGCGGCCCGCACGGACTCGACCACGGCGGGAGTCCGGGCATCCATGATGGCGCTCGTCATTCCGGCACCCATGGCCAGCGGCAGCCAGGCGGCGTTGATGGCGTGCCGGCCCGGCATACCAAAAGAGACGTTGGACGCGCCGCAGGTCATGTTGAGTCCCCAGCGCGCCTTGATCTCGCGAATCGTCTCCATCGCGGTCGCGCCGACGGAGGAGTCGGCGCCGATCGGCATCGCCAACGGATCGATGACGATGTCGTCAATCGAGATGCCATATTCCTCGGTCGCGACGCGAACGATCTTGCCCACCAACTCGATTCGCTTGCCCGACTCCATCGGGATCTCGTCGTGATCGTTGGGGAGGGCGACGACGGCCGCGTCATACTTCTTGACCAGCGGCAGGATGGCGGCCAACCGCTCGTCCTCGGCCGTCACCGAGTTGACCAGAGCCCGACCTTGGTATGCCGCGAGCCCGGCTTCGAGGGCCTCCACCACGGAGGAGTCGATACAGATCGGCAGGTCGGTGAGGGACTGGACGAGCCGAATCGCGTTCTCCAACAACTCGGCTTCGTCGGTCAGCGGGACACCCATGTTGACATCGAGGACGTCGGCGCCCCCGGCCACCTGGGCGGCCACATCCTTCTCGATCAGCGAGAGATCGCCGGCGCGCAGGGCCTCCTGGAAGATCTTGCGGCCGGTGGGGTTGATCCGCTCACCGATGATGCAGAAGGGGTGCTCATGACCGATCGTGACCTGCTTGGTGGCCGAGCGGAGGATGGTCTGGCGCAGCGCGACCGGCTCAGTCATGCGCCGGCACCCACGAGGGCACGCTTGCCGGCGAGAAGGTCCTTGGCCCGCTTGACCGTGGCCGAGGCGTCGGCGGCATAACCGTCGGCGCCGACGGCATCGGCATACTCCTGGGTGACGGGGGCGCCGCCGACCATGACGATGACCTGGTCACGCAGGCCAGCCTTCTCGAGGGCGTTGATATTGGCCTTGAACATCGGCATCGTCGTGGTGAGGAAGGCCGAGAAACCGACGATGTCCGGCTGGTGCTCCTCGATCGCGGACACGAACTTCTCGGGGGCGACCTGCACGCCGAGGTCGATGACCTCGAAGCCGGCCCCCTCCAACATGATGTTGACGAGGTTCTTGCCGATGTCGTGCACGTCGCCCTTGACGGTGCCCATGAGGAACTTGCCGATCGTCTCGACGCCGGTGTCGGCCAGCAGCGGCCGCAGCCGCTCCATCGCACCGGCCATCGCGCGGCCGGCGATGAGCATCTCGGGGACGAAGAAGTCGCCCCGCTCGAACCGGGCGCCGACCTCCTCCAGGGAGGGGATCAGGGCGTCGAACAGCAGGGTGCTCGGCTCCATACCCATGCCGAGTCCTTGCTCGGTCAGGCTGAGCACCTCCGGACCGTTGCCGACGAGGGTTTGCTCGTAAAGGCCGGTGAGGATCTCCTCGCGGGTCATGCGGCACCTTCCTGGTTGTGTGGGTTGAGGCCCTGGTTGGGTGAGTTGAGACGAGTGGTCAGATCGTGGGCCCCGCCGCGCAGAAGCGCGCCGAGACCGACGAGGTCTGCGGTGAGACGGTCTCCGGGTCCGGACAGCCCCAGCGCGGCGACGGTGCGACCGCGGCCATCGAGGACCGGGACGGCCAGGGCAGCCAGGCCGATCTCGAGTTCGTCCACAGCCTGGGCGACCCCGGCGCGGCGGACCTCGCGCAACTCCCGCTCCAACCGGTCGCGACGGCCAATCGAGCGGGGCGTCGGCGTGGCCAACCGGCCCGCCGGCAGGGGCAGGGCGCCGAAGGCGTAGAGGACCTTGCCCAGGGCGGAGCAGTGGGGAGGGACGGCCAAGCCGACCCACTCCCGGGAGCCGAGCACGAACTGTGCGTCGACCTGGCCGATCTGCACGACCGCGGCCCCGCGCGCCACCGCGAGGTTGACCGTCTCCCCCGTCTTGGCACCCAAGTCCTCCATCACCGGTGCGGCGATCGTGAGGAGGGCGGCCTCGGGGCGGCGGCTCGCGGCATACGAGACAAAGAGAGACCCGGGAACGAAGCTGCCCGCGGAGGTGCGGGCCAACAAACCCTGGCGTTCGAGGGCCGACAACAGACGCGACGTCGTGGACCGGGCGAGGCCGCAGCGCTGGTGAATCTCGCTGAACGACAATGGATCCGGCGACTCGACAACCAACGCGACGAGGTCCGCGGCGCGGTCGACCGCCTGGGTGCCCGTCGCAGTGTCCGCGCTCATCGGGACCCCCGCAGACGCCCTGCACCCGCTCCCATAGTGTGGAACATCGATTCCATATCGTGAGGCTAGGATGTGGCACACGTCTCAGTCAAGGTGGCCGCCCGTCCCGAAAGGACCCTGATGTTCCGCAACCAGATGCCGCGCTACGAGATCCTCAGCCAGGATGCGATGGCCACCCTCGACGCCGGCTGGCGACGCCTGATCAGCGAGGTGGGCGTTGAGTTCATGAGCGAGGAGGCGCTGCGCCTCTTCCGCGAGGCCGGGCAGAAGGTCGTCGACAACACGGTCTTCTTCGACCCCGAGTTCGTCCTGGAGCAGGTCGCCAAGGCCCCGCGCGAGTTCGACATGCAAGCGCGCAACCCCGCCAACAATGTGCACATCGGCGGCGACGCCATGGTCTTCGGTGCTGTTTATGGGCCGCCCTTCGTGCGCGAGGGCGCCGTTCGTCGGGACGGCACCTTGGATGACTTCCACCGCTTCGCGAAGCTGTCGCAGTCGTTCGCGGCGCTCGACTCCGCCGGTGGCGTGGTCTGCGAGCCCAACGACGCCCCGCTCGACTCGCGCCACCTCGATATGATCTATGCGCTGCAGACGCTGACCGACAAGATCTACATGGGCAATGTGGTCTCGGGCGAGAACGCGCGCGACAC
>Ga0075158_10000120_pt1 | contig 56685 bp, 36 predicted proteins | sample JI91814BDNA_FD_70968 | JGI IMG/M metagenome (GOLD analysis project Ga0075158, IMG submission 70968) | Wastewater effluent complex algal communities from Wisconsin, to seasonally profile nutrient transformation and Carbon sequestration -... | ecosystem: Engineered > WWTP > Effluent > Algae... | reverse complement strand
GGACTCATAATCCCTTGGTTGCAGGTTCGAATCCTGCCGGTCCTATTTTCTTAGTGTTGTTTGTGTGGCCGCAGGATTAGTTCAATTTCAACCACAGAGTGTGTGATCGGCCGCTTTTATGCTTTACGTCGCTCGAGTTCCTGCAACAAGTCCGTTTGCACTTGTTGGATCTCTAGCAATTGTTGCCACTGATGCGTCAACAAGAGGTCCATCTTGGAATGCAAGTGCCGGATCTCTAGTTCCGCCTTGAGGTTGATTCGATAATCGTTTTCTGCGCGAAGACGATCTTTCGCCTCTTGTCTGTTTTGGCTCATCATAATGATCGGGGCTTGGATCGCTGCGATACATGATAGAACCAAGTTCAAAAGGATAAATGGAAAGGGATCAAAGGGCTTCTGAAAAAGCGACACAGAGTTCAAGATGATCCATGTAATCAATACCAATCCAAAGCAAAGGATGAACGTCCAGCTGCCACCAAAGCTCGCGACACGGTCCGCCATTCGGTCGCCAAGAGTCTCTCCTTCATCGATCTTGTCGTTGATGTTCTCCGTGAGGATATCCTGGGCGCGAACGTTTTCGATCACTTCTTTTTCTAATGCAGTCAATTGGCCTTTCGACGCCATCAGCGCATTTTGAATGTACTTGCTCCGATAAATATTCAAATCTTCTTGGCATACGAAACTATCGTTCGACCACTCGGGATGATCTTCCTTGATGATGTCCGCTACGCTGGGCCGAACGAATCGCGACGGCGTGACATCGTTCAACGGAAAGCACTTCTTGCAAATCTCGCACTGAATTTCGGACTCACTCATAGGGCAATAGCCATTTCAAAGTTCCCGTGGATCATGTGCCGTATCTGGGGCGGGCAATCTGTAAACCGTTCGCTTGGAACTACCGCAGGGCACGTTGCTTTTTGCATCGCGTTCTTATTCTTCATCTTCTTCAGGCTCGATCTTTAAGTCTAATTCGACTAAGCCTTTACCATGGCTGCCTGACCACTCGGCAGGGTAGGTTGTTGTCCAACCCTTTTGTTCATGCCACACGAAACGGTTAAGATTATCCTCGTCTTGCTCGGTTTTCATTCCCGTTCGTTCAATCGGTACCGTCGCTAAAATAGTTCGCCACTTTTTCTCGACTGCCGATTGTTTGTTCGCTTCAACTGGACGTTGATTCAAATCAACGGTCGCAGGGAGTGCATTGAATGGAGCCTTGTTCACCGGCTCATCAACGAAGCAATCGGTCATCAAAGGTGAAGCAGCATCTTTTTGATTCAACGGCGGTAAACCAAAAATGTGGAGTATCGTTCGCAGCACCGAGGTTTGATTGTAGAACTGATGATTCACACCAGACTTGCTGTAGGGACTAATCACCAAACACAAACTGCGATGCCCATCGATGTGATCATAACCGTTCTGCGGATCATCTTCATTAACGAAGATAGCCGTCGATTCCCAATACTTCGATTTCGATACCGCATCGACCAGCCTACCTAAGGCCAAGTCGTTATCGGCCATGTGGGCCGAGCTGGTAACGCCACCACCTAGGTGGTCTTGCGGTAAATACAGAAGTGTGAAATTTGGAAAGCCGCCTTCCTTTTCAAACTTGCGAAACTCTTCGAGAAAACGATCCATTCGCAAAACATCGGGAATGGCCATGTTCCAACCTGGATAATCGCGGCACGTGTAACGTCTCAATCGCTCAATACCGACCTGCTGCCGAAACACCTCTCGTTCGCCTGCTTGGTAACGACTCCACACTTTTTGATAGTCACCACCATCTTCGATCTTGGCATAATCCATTTCGCCATAATTGCGAAACGATAAACCTGCACCAAGAATTCGATCCCAAATGAATCCACTGGATGAATAAGTTATCGGATCATCGCCGAAGGTGTAGCTGCGTGTGAAACCACCGAACGCCCTTTCAAGATAAGGTGTGACGTTGCCTTCGGTCGCCCACGAATGTCCATCTGCGGAAAGCACGCCGTTGCAATAATAATTATCCAGCAATCCAAATCGCTGCGCCAATGCATGATGATTGGGTGTGAGCATCTCTGGGAATACGCACAATGAAGGTTCAGAACGTGCCTCTTTGACATCACCAAAAACTTGATCAAACGTTCGGTTTTCTTTAATGACATAAATTACATGCTTGAAAACACTTGGTTCGCCGAGTCTTTTGGGTACGGGAAGTGGGCGGATGTCTTTCTCGCTCGAATCGATCCGAGATTGAACGGCGTCGGCAATGCGAGTTTCGCCCAACAGTGTCGCTCGATGGAGCACTTGATCTGTCCAGGCTTGCAAGGTCTGCGGATCAAGAATCGATTTCAGCGGCACGCGTTGCACCACACCCTGTTGATCATGACTATTGCGACCTTGAGCTTCGTTGCGACGCACGGAGCGTGAACCGAGGCCTTTGGTGTTCGTGATGTAAATGAAATTTTCATCCGCAACACAGCCAGCCGGATACCAAGCGGTAGGGATCAAGCCCTTCATCGTCCATTTGCCATCTTGTGCATCAAGAACGGCCACCGCGTTATTGCCCGCGAGTGAAACGAACAACAGATTCCCATCCACCGACACGGCTAGTCCGTTCGGCATGGAGCCAAACGGAAATTTCAAATCGGGTTTCACCACGACTTCTTGTGACTCGAAATTCGTGAGCGAGATGATCGATAGAGAATCTTGATTGGTATTGCAAACCACGGCGTAATGGTCGAAGACTCGAATCACCGAGGGTTGCAAGCCAACTCGCACTGTTTGGGTGAGTTTTAACGTCTGAGTGTCAATGATGCTGACGCTCCCTGTGGATGCAATGCCACGTGGGTCAACTACGACAGGCGTCCCGGCGCTGGGTGCGGTAGGCTCCCCTTCTTCGGGTCTGCGGCCGCCGATGTTGGAGACTATCAGTTGGGATTCATCTGGTGATAGCGCCACATCGAAGGGAGCTACGCCCACTTCAAGTTCCTGCTTTATTTGCTGTGTAATGAGATCGACGATGGCGACGACGTTGCGTTTGGACAGAGCAACGTAAGCCAGTGTCTCTGGCCGATTGACACAGATCCCGCATGGATAACTGCCATCGGCAAACTCAATGACTTTTGCTTTTTGGTAGTTGCCCGTCGGATCTGCGCTGAATATGTGCAATCCTTTTTTCGCATCGGTAACTAAGATGTTACCGTTTTGCAACATCTGGATACCATTGATCGAGGCTCCATTATCGAGTGGTAAGGTTTGCTGGAGAGTAAAATTCTCCGTATCGATTCGCAAAATTGAACTACGGTCCTTAACCGCAATACTCTTCGATTTCGAATGGATGGCGATGTCGATGGGCCGGCCAAAATAGGGCAAGTTCTCGCCGGCGGGTTGTATGACTTCGCCTGTTGGGAGCAGCGATTCATTTACGGTTGCTGTAGGTTGCCGCTGTTCGTCTTGGGCTAGACTGAAACCGCTTTGTGCAAACTGAAGTATGAAAAGGATGTAAGCCGATCGGCAGATTTTGTGAAGAAAGTGTTGCATGCGGTACCTATTTTGAGCCAAGCCGAGGATTTCAAGGTGATAATGTATCGAGAGGTCCAAACCAGGGTGGGTGAGGTTTGGAATTTCGTCCGATGATTCATGCAAGTTAGTGTACACGGTTTTGGAGAGTTTCTCATCATCACCAAATTACAGATGGAGCCGCAGATGCGATCTTTCTTATTCAATTCGTCGCGGGTTGCAGGCAGCGTGTTCCTTCAGGCGTCGATTCTGCTTGGGGTGCTTGTGAATGGAGCATTGGCTCAAGAAGAGAAGCCGCCGAATTTATTGCAGCCCAAAAATGAAACAGCTAATAGCGACTCGGAGGATGGAAAAGACGAACGCACTGCATCGAAGAAGAAAGTGGAGCCGAAAGAGATTGCGGTAGAGTTGATTGAGTTGTCGGTGCAGGGGAAGTTTCAGGAGGCGACGGAGCATTTTGATTTTGTCATGTCGCAATTGTTGCCGCCGGTAGCGATGAAGCAGACTTGGGCTGGCATTACGGCCCAGTACGGCAACTATGTGGAGCATGGTGAGCCGGTTGCCGAAGCCATTGCGGAGAGCACCTTGGTTCGCATTGCGTGCAAGTTTGAGCGTGGGTCGCTAGAGGCAAGGGTTTCCTTCAATTCGAAAAACAAGATTCAAGGTTTTTTCCTCACAGCGTTGGGGGCCTATCATTCGCCAAGTTACGTTGATGCGAATAAGTTTGAGGGAGAAGAGGTCGAAGTCGGGGAGGGATTGATGAAGTTGCCTGGCACATTAACTGTCCCCAAAGGTGCAGGAAGATTTCCGGGAGTTGTGTTAGTGCAAGGTTCGGGGCCAAGCGACCGCGATGAAACGGTGGGACCCAATAAGCCTTTTCGTGATATCGCTGAAGGTTTGTCGTCACAAGGTATAGCTGTTGTGCGTTATGAAAAAAGAACCAAGCAGTTTCCGTTGATGGCCGTGTTATCACTGAGCTCTTTCACGGTGCATGAGGAGACCGTGCATGATGCAGCCGAAGCGGTCGCTTTGCTAAGGAAACATCCTAAAATCGATCCCGATAGAATTTATGTGGTTGGGCATAGTTTGGGTGGCTGGATGTTGCCTCGAATCTATGAAGCAAGCAAGCCTGTAACAGGTCTGGTAAGTTTGGCAGGCTCGGCCCGCCCGTTGGAGGATTTGATTTTGGAACAAGTTCATTACTTGGCAGAGACCGATGGAAATGTGACGGACGAAGAGAAAGAGCAACTTGAAAAAGTGCGGGAGCAAGTACAGCAAGTCAAGGCGGAAGATCTTTCGAAAAAGACGTTGTCCTCTAAATTGCCGCTTTCGATTGCACCCGCTTATTGGCTTGACTTGCGCGGATACGATGCACCCAAATTGGCTCGCGATATTCCCGCCCGCTGGTTGCTGTTGCAAGGCGAGCGAGACTATCAAGTGATTGATAAAGATTTGTCCGCTTGGGAAGTAGGGCTGAAGGGGCATGCTGATGTAACGATAAAGCGCTATCCGAAACTGAATCATCTGTTTATGGCAGGGGAGGGGCCTTGTCGTCCTGCCGAGTATTTTCAGGAAGCAAACGTGGATGAGGCGGTAATCCGCGATATTGCGCAATGGATTCAAACGCCGCATCCGTAGTTTTGGGGTTAGTAGACCGATTAAAACCCGCGACATTCTTGTATACTGTGGCTTGGCATTGAGGTATTGCACGACTCTTCTCGCGTGAGTTTGACATGATGAAGCCAAATTGGAATTGGTCTGCCGTGATTGTTTGCTTGGTAGCATTGGGAACCCAGTTCGCATCGTTCGCTGGCACCGCTGAAGGTGGAGAAGCCTTCTCGGCAGCATCGCCAAACACTAAGCCAAACATAGTCTACATATTGGCAGACGATTTAGGTTGGGCTGATACCGGGGCCTATGGAAGCCAATATTATGAGACGCCGAACATCGATCGCTTGACCGCCAGCGGCATGAAGTTTACGGCTTACCACAATTGTCAAAACTGTCAGCCAACTCGGGCCGCATTGATGACAGGGCAGTATGCACCTCGAACTGGAATTTACACGGTGGGGGGCATCGATCGATTTGATTGGAAGTCTCGGCCGCTGCGACCAGTCGACAATGTAATTGGCCTCCCTTTAGATCGGGTTACGATTGCTGATCAGCTTAAGTTAGCTGGATACCGTACGGCGATGTTTGGTAAATGGCATTTAGGGAACGGTGCTCAGCGTCATCCAAGTAAGCGAGGCTTCGACGAAGCGATTGTATCCGACGGGAAACATTTTGACTTTGAGACGCAACCCAAAGTTGATGTACCTGAAGGGGCGTATCTGGCGGACTTTCTAACGGACCGCGCCGAAGATTTCATACGGCGCCATCAGGACAAACCATTCTTCTTGTATTTACCACATTTCGGTGTTCACTCGCCCTATCAAGCCAAGAAAGAATGGATCGAGAAATTCAAAGCGAAGCAAGGTGTTGGAGGACATAATAATCCTACCTACGCAGCCATGATTTACAGCGTGGACGAAAGCGTTGGCCGAATCATGCGTTTATTGGATGAGTTGAAGCTCAGCGAAAACACCATCGTGATTTTCTCAAGCGATAATGGTGGCGTGGGTGGATATGTACGCGAAGGAATCAAACAGGCAGGGGACACAACCGATAACGCTCCCTTGCGGAGTGGCAAAGGAAGTCTATATGAAGGGGGAACTCGCGACCCGTTTGTAGTCCGATGGCCGGGCGTCACTCAACCTGGTTCTTTATGCGATGTCCCCGCGATCCATGTTGACGTTTTCCCAACTGTACTGGAGATGAGTGGAGCACCTAAGCCCGATCAAGTTTTGGATGGCGTGAGTTTGGTGCCGTTGTTCAAAGATCCGCGAGCGAGTCTAAATCGAGAGGCAATTTATCAACATTTTCCCGGCTATCTTGGGGCAGGAAGTGATCAATGGCGCACCACACCTGTGGGAACCATCATCGCCGGCGATTGGAAGTTGATGGAGTTTTTTGAAGATGGACGCTTAGAACTCTATAACTTGCGTGACGATATTGGAGAGACCAAAAATCTCGCGACCTCTGAGCCCAGCAAGGCCAAAGAGTTATATGACAAGATGCTAAATTGGCGAAAAGAAGTGGGAGCGAAGATGCCCACACCGAATCAACCGTAGTGGGAGGTCTATCGCACACACGTGAGGCTCCCTATTGGGCACCGCTTCCTTTAGAAGATGCCCATTATTGCCAAGACAACTGTGGCGACGAAAATGAGAGGGCACAAGATGATGCCCCACAGCATGACCGAGCTTACGCCCATGCAAAACATATGCGCAAATAGGGACGAAGTCTTTAGTCCCCGTTGATTCCGAAATTCAAGATAATCAGCACCGATCCAAATCAATCCACCAATTGTTCCAGCACCGATTCCGAACAGAACGAAAATGAGAATGGTTGTGGCATCAGCCGCTAATTTACGGTCTCGACCCAACGTCCGAACACCAAGAAGTAAGGTAATGCCTGTCGAGATACCAACACATACGATGAGTCTCCGCCAGAACGGAAAGCGATCGTTGGGCGAGAGTGGCGGTGGTATCTCGGGCAATTGTTGGTGTTGAAAGATCTGTTGGGGGCGTTGCTGATAGTCCATAACTTATGCCCTAATAACTGCAGGTTTTCTCTACTGGCACCAAGTTATGATAATGGATTTCGATCCTTCATGAGAAGCTTGAAAATATTTAGGAATATACTTTTTCAACCTACGACTGGGGGATCGATGATAGACGTTTCCCCGCTTGATATAGGGTGAATCCGAGAACCAAGATAAGAGCCGCGAACACAGCCCCGACAAGCAGACGATTTTCGAAGATTTTGGCCCATTCGGAACGTGGATCGTCTAAGGTGTGTGGAGTCGGTTTTCCCAGTGTGGCTGGCACGGCTTGAACCTTGGTATCGATCGCTGTTTTGATTGCCAATGTGTCGTATTTGGGAGTGTCCAATAATGGATTGCCGTACAAAACAGAGTAGCTTTGACCAGGCTCGGAAAAGAACAGAAGCTCGTACGTTTCACCATGGGCAGCCAAAGCTCCTTCTTTTAGAGGTGGACTGTCGCCATTGTGGATTACCAAGCGAAAGCGCGAAGCTCGAGTGGGCGTGAAATGAATAAGCAAATCGGATCGCTGTGCATTGGGTAATGAAAGTTGCGTGATGGAACTTTGGGTCAGCAGGCGCTCCGATTCCGTTGACGTTCCCAGTGTTTTGTCAGCTGCCAGTGCATAGAGTGTCACTTCACGATGAAAATTCTTATCTTCTGTCGTGATGTTAATTTGCGTGAGGGGTTCACGATGCGAAGTAAATTCCACCACGGTTGTCTTGGATTTTTCATCTTCGCGACGGCTTTCGAGTTGGATGGGATAGTTGGTCAACACGGGGAGCGTCGAGACGACCGTTTCGGTTTCATGCCAAAAGGATATCCCGTCAATTCTGAGAATCTCGCGGTTTATATTGAATTTCTCTTGCGTTTCGTTGTCCTCGCCATTCTTCATGGTTCGAGTGAGTTCACGGAACTGTGATTCCTTTTCTTGAGTTACTTTTTCAATGCGAACTCGGAATTCAGTTTCCTCCGTTTGACTCGATTTCTGTGAGAATGGGACTTCGAGGCTTCGCACATCCATATAGCGCGAATAGTCATAGATCAACGCATTGCTCGCCAGCGTTTTCCATGATTCCTCTTCTTTAGCTCGAGACTCGACTGTGACTCGATGTTCAAAGTCACGCAGACGTGTCGAAAAAGTTAAGCCATCGATTGAATGGGAATGTTTTTCGCGATCGATGGTGAAGGTTATTTCCAAGCCGTCGTTTTCCAGAGGACGGGCATGGGGTTGGGTAATGGGCGTTGGGATTCGATGTGTTTTGCGTTCTTCCGTTAAGCGGCGGTGCAGCACGAAGGGAACCTCTTTGCCGGACGAATTGAGCAACCGCAGGTCGTTGAACGAATCGGTCGAGCCCGCATAGATGTCTTGATCTAATGTAATAGAAGTGAGGTTTTCTTGGGTTTTGTCAGAAAGCTCGACGGGCTTTAGGAATACGGACCCTCCGGCGGTTGTGGTTTCTTGGGCACTCGCGCTGCTCGCTGTGAATGCAATCGAAAGTAGACATGAGAAAGCCAAGCAGGGATATTGAAGTTTCATATTACTTTGCCTCATCGGATTCGTGTTTGGTCGCGAATCGTTCACGGTGTTTGAGGTACAAGAAGGAACCGGCGAGCAGCATCAGGCCTAGGATAACAAAAGCGATGATGCGATAAATTGGATCCAAGTTCTTGAGGTCGACAAAGAAGACCTTGATCGAAACAATGGTAAATAGTGCTAGGCCCGCATAGCGTACCGAACTGTTGTCTTTGGCGATCCCGCGAATGAGGAAGGTGAGTGCAAAGATAGCCCAGAGGATCGAGATCCCGCCATAGCGGAAGCCAGGATAGTAGTTGAATAAGAAGCTGTTCAATTCGAGGGAGCTGTAGATAAACAAACCGCCGATAGCTGAGATTAAGAAGAATCTGCGCGGGATTTTCTGTTCGCCGCTATTGACGGTCAAAGCGGTCATCATCGTCGCGAATCCAATCAAGGCTGCAAAGTCGATGAGTCGCATCAGAGCATCGCGGAATGAATAGACACCCGAGTAGAGCAAACCATCCGCTAGTCTCCAACCCAATGCCACGTCGTAAATCAAAATCTTGCAGATCACAACGAGGGTGGCAACGCTTGTAAGTACCAGCAGAACTTCGCTCTTGCGTTGCTTCCATAGCATAGCTAACACACCGCAGAAGCCGATCCATAACAAAGTGAGCATCGCATTGGTGGCAGCGGGATACGCATAATTGACGGACTTCGTTACTTCCAGATGCAAGTAGACAAGACCGGTTGCTAGGGCTCCTGCCAATAGCCAGTTCATGATCCAGTGATCTTGCAGCCCGAGAAGCAAGCGATGTTCGAGTGGTTTAGCGCCTGGTGTGGCATCGGGGCTTGAGCTGTTGTCAGTCAACTTGGTAATCCAGCGATAAGCGATGGCGAACGAGCCAATCGGTACACCGAATGAAACCACACGGCTTAACAAGAGTGTGAGATAAGAGCTCCAAGGGAGTTCTGTGGTTGAACTCCACCCTGAACCGAAGAATGTGCGATGCAAATCGAGGAGTGCAAAGCGACCCAAAACAAAACAGAACAGAATATAAGCCATCGTGCGCATCATGCCACTTCGCATTTGAATCGCCATCCACAAGAGCATCAAGGCTTGCAAGGACCAGCTCGCCGTAATCCATTCTCGCGACAAGACTAAAGGCATCGTGGTCGCCAAAAAACAACTGGCCAAGCCGAGGAAGACGATCAACAGATTGCGATCAACGAACTTGCGTTGCAGCAAGGCAAAGAAGTGTCCAGCAAAGTATATCGTAAGACCAATGGTGGCGGCTGCTATCGAAGTCCGTCCGTAGGCTTGGTCGATTAGGGTGTAGGATAGACCAAAGAAAATTGCTGTGTTTAACAGCAGGGAGAGTGTATCGAGTAGGTTCGTACTTTCGCTGCGAATCTGCCGATTGAGAAATGCCATCGTCGAGAAAAGAACAAAGAATCCAATAATGAATGGATAGACATCCCAGAAGTTGGCCTGATCGTATTCGCCCATTGCCAACGCGAGCAAGAAATAGTTGGCGATGAAGCTCAAGTAGTTCACCACAGGCCAGTTCTTGTAAATCGCGATTGCCAACACGCCGCAACCGAGCACAAGCATGTATCCAAACAACGCTGGGTAAACGACCGATTGGGTTTCGAGTATGAGCGGAGTGCCATAGCCACCCACAATGCCGAGCACTGCTACGAGCATCGAGTTGAATCGAACCGCAACGCCACCAGCAAGTGCTGTGATGCACGCCATGAGAATGAAAGCAGGGGTTGCTTCGAGCATTCCAAAGAACTGATGAGCTGCAAAGACAGAGAAGTAAAGTGCCGCGAATCCACCACCCATTAAGCCTTGCCCAAGAATATGGTAACGGCGTCCCAATAACTGAGTGCCGGTGATCAACATGCCAAACCCAGCAATGGTGGTGAGAACGACACGCGCGGTTGGACCGAGTATACCTTTATCGATCGTGTACTTAAGAAAGAAGCCGATGCCGACAACCAGGATCACGATGCCGATTCGCAAAAGCCACTGACTGGCAACGGCAAACTCTGTCGAAACGCCCTTCGGTATATGCTCTTCACCAACGATGATCCAGTTCCATATCTTGCGAAGCGTGTCACGTGCCGCTTGTTCGAAAGGAGTCAGTTCGCGAGGGGGAGCAGGTGGAGCGGCGGTGCGGTATGCCGTTTGATTCCACTCAGGTAGTGGCTCGGGCTTCTCTCTGATACGTGAATCATCTTGAATCGCACCGGCCTCCGGCTGAGGCTCGTCGGTCGGTACGTTTGGTAGAGTGGATTCAGGTTGCCGATTCGTAACGGTGAAATTCGGGGCCGAGTGAGGTATGGAAATAACAAAATTGGTAGGGGGCGTTGGCTTTGAAGGATCTTCGCTTGGGATAACGTCAGCTTGAACAACGGGCGAGGTCGTAGATGGGGTAGTGCTTGAGGTTTTGCCAGTGAAACCCGCCAGCAAGATCGACTGATTTTTCACTAGCGCTTGTAGTGCATCAAAGCGATTGTTGATCAACCGAAAGTGCTCGTTCTGGTCCTGTTTGATTCGGGCTAGCTGCACGAGCGCTGCGATCGGGACAATAAACAGAACGAGAAAAATGCCGCAGGAGAGAAGTAGAAAAAGTGGTTCCACGGGAGCCTCGCAGCATGGCAGGGGGGATCGAGGGGAGAAAAACTGGGGCGAATAAGCGTGCGTTTTGGAGCCTAAAAGGGTCTAGGGTCCATTCTTCTTGGAACTTCACGCGAATTTTGAGCCAATTCGTTCGAAAACTGCCAAAAATCGCGTACGCTATACTCCCGGCAGGGGGGCTGTCGTGTGTGACAGCTCCCTTATCGATTCCCTATCATGTGAAGACGCTGGAGTGGATCGAGAAACCAACATATAGGTGTTTCATGAAGACTTGGTGGCTGGCACTAACCGTATTATGCCTTGTCGTGCCTTCGAGCGGATTCGCACAGCAGGCTCGTTATCAGTTGGGAAAGCAGGTCATCGGTTTCGAAACTGCATTCCAACAATCCATGTCGCAACTCGAATCGCGGAAAGCGGTGTTGCCGAGTTTAGAGCGAGCGGTCCAAGCCTTCTTCAGCATGTCGTTTTCGGGAGCCGAAAAATCGATTGACGATGCTTGGCTCAAACTGTTGCCAGAGGAACAGCAAGCAGAGATTGCACCGCTAATGCCCCTGCGACTAGCGCTGGCTAAACATTGGCACGATAGCGATGCAGAGGAAATGGAGATCGCACTGTCGGCGGCTTACGAATCGAAGACTGCTCGTCGCTTTCCCTTTGATATCGAAGTTGAATTCAAAGATCATCAAGGCGAGACGCTGGTCTCGCAAACAAAGACGGTCTCGGCGTTACCTTACAAAGATGTCGTCTCTATTAAAGACCTCAGCGAAGGAGATTGGGAGTGTTGCGTTACGGTGATCAGTAATCAAGTTCGTTGGAAGTTGCCTTCACAAATTGTCTCGTGCACCAATGCGTTGGAAGAACGACTGACCAAAGCGAAAGAGAACTTTGAGAGCAACAAATCGAAAGATCCGAATACGCAACAACGCAGCCAACAGCTTATGCTGAACCTGTTGCGTGATTTGAAAAACGGTCGTGCTCTGGAAACCGATTTTCCGGCGCATCAGTTGTTGGTGACGGTGGAGCAATGGGATAACGCAGCAGGAGCGTTGCCCCGGCTCGAAGGTAGTTTGCTTGAGGGCCAATATTGGTTGGAGTTGGATGGTGCCAAATCATCAACGGTGGTCCGAGTGTCTATCCCCGCGAATGTTGTGTCGGGTACGAGTGACAAGGTTCCTGTCTTATTCGCTTTTCATGGAGCGGGTGGAAGCGAGAACATGTTCTTCGATGCTTATGGGGCCGGTGAAGTCGCCGCTCTTTCCAAAAAGGCGGGTTACATACTGGTCTGTCCGCGCCAACCACTGATGGGCGGAGTGATGTCTGTAGAGGAAATGTTGGAGCAGTTGTCGCAGATTGCACCGATCGATACGGAACGTGTCGCCGTATTGGGACATTCAATGGGGGCGGCACAGACGATTTCGCAAGTCGAGCGGAGCAAGGCAGGTTCGATTCGAGGGGCGGTGATTTTGGGAGGCGGGCGCGGAATTTCAAAACCCGATCTTTGGAAAATCATACCTGTGTTCGCAGGGGCCGGGGAACGCGATTTCGGACGGCGCGGGGTGCAACTATTTGCGGCCAGTTGTCGTAAAGAAGGAGGAGTCGTTCGCGAAGAGATCTACGAGGCTATTGAACATTTGGGAATCGTTCAGGTAGCTTTGCCCGATGTTTTTCAATGGCTGGAACCACTCTTGCAAAAATAAACCGATTCAATGAAATAGACCATTCGCCCAAATAGCCCATTCGCCCAAATAGACCGTGGCTCAGAAATAGATTGTGCTGCCGGGATATGGTATGCTGTCTCTCAGTTGTCATTAGCAGGAGCATTTGAATATGACGTTTACCCTACCTTCTCGTTTGGATTTTCGCCACGCGCAGTTAGCCATTGGTTTGGTTTGCGGATGGTACTGTTGCGGTTGCAATACTCAGCAGGCAGAAAACAAGCCTGTTGAAAATGCGGTTGGTGTCACGAATCCCGTCAGCAACGCAGAGGCCGGAGATTCAGCTAAGCCGGCAGAAGCGAGCCATGGAGATGAATCCAAAGTTGCCGCTGATTCACCATTTCAAGAAGCCCAAGAGGAGGGAAATGTGAGCAAGGATAAATCAGATTCGAAATACAATCCGCTGACCGAATTCGAACAATGGGTCATCTTGAAGAAGGGGACAGAGCGTCCCTGGGTCGGCGAGTACACCAAGACCGAAGAAGAAGGGACATATGTTTGTCGCCGCTGCAATGCCCCACTTTACGAATCGTCCACGAAATTTCTCAGCGATTGTGGTTGGCCTAGCTTCGATGATGAAATCAAAGGGGCTGTCGAGCGACATGTCGATGCGGATGGATATCGAGTTGAGATCGTCTGCAAAAATTGTGGCGGCCATTTAGGCCACGTGTTTGAAGGCGAAGGCTTCACAGCTAAGAATACTCGCCACTGCGTGAACTCTGTATCCATGAAGTTTTATAAGAAAGGTGAGCCACTGCCAGAAGTCATCAAGTAATGGACTAGTGGTTGCCCTGACGTTGTCCTATCCCTACCTGTATCTCCCTCCTCAACCGTCCAAGGAACCTTGTCATGTCATCTTCTCGCCAGCTTCCCAGCGTCTTGCAAGATTCGAAAAGTCGACGAAGTTTTCTGCAAGCCACATCAGCGACTCTAGCTGGCTTGGCTTTGATGCCTCGTGGATTATTCGCAAGCACAAATTCAGGTAACGATGCTGAGACGGTCATCGGCGAACTCTACAACAGCCTTACTGAAACGCAGCGGAAAGCGATTTGTTTGGCCGTAAACGATCCGATCCGAGTGCGAGTCAATGCGAACTGGCATGTTACGAAGCCACTGATCGGAAGCGATTTCTACGATCAGAAACAAAAAGCGATGATCGACGAAATCGTGCGCAAGATAACGAGTGAAGAAGGCCACAAGAAGTTGATGCAGCAACTCGACGAAGATGATGGCGGTATCGGAGCATACAGCCTGGCCATCTTCGGCAATCCGAGTCGCGGTGAATCGGGCAAAGATCCCTTTGAATGTCTCATCACGGGGCGTCATCTCACGTTGCGAGCCGATGGCAATTCGATCGAGAACATCGCGTTTGGTGGGCCAATCGTGTACGGTCACGGTGAAGAATCGAGCGCGAAAGATAATCTCTTCTATCATCAGACCGTACAGGTCAATAAAGTGTTCGCCGCGCTGGATGCAAAGCAGGCGGAAAAGGCCTTGCTGAATAATGCACCTGCCGAAACGAGTGTCCAAGTGCAAGGCAAGAATGGCACATTCCCTGGATTGGCAGTCGGTGAAATGACGGCGGATCAGAAAGTTGTCGTCAAAGAAACACTACAAAAACTGCTTTCACCCTACCGCGATCAAGATACCAGTGAAGTGATGGCGATTATTGAGGCAACCGGTGGGCTCGATGCGCTCCGCTTCGCTTTTTATCAACAAGGTGATCTCGGCAGCGATCGCATCTGGGATATGTGGCGCATCGAAGGTCCAGCCTTTGTCTGCAACTTCCGCGGCGCACCTCACGTGCATGCTTACCTGCATATCGCTGGCCCAAGCAAGTTGGCGTAACCATTCGCAGTGACCGCAGTTTATTCGTTCGTCGTTTTCAATGAATGATGACGACGAACTATCTTTCGCTTTTCATCCTCACTCGTCAGGATTCCTTTGGATATGTTTCGATTTCGTTTTGCGCTCAGCGTTCTAGCTGGCTTGTTGTTCTGTTCATCATCCTTTGGGCAAGATTTTGAGTTTCGCTCGGGTGATCGTGTAGCGTATCTCGGCAATACATTAGCTGATCGCATGCAGCACGATGGTTACCTTGAAGCTCGGTTGCAGGCATACTTGGCAGACTTGCAGATATCGTTCCGCAATCTCGGTTTTTCGGGTGATGAACTGGATCTCCGTTTGCGTTCACAAGACTTTGGTTCGCCCGAAGAATGGTTGCGTCGAACCCGCAGCAATGTGGTGTTTGCATTCTTCGGCAGTAACGAAGCGTATGCGGGTCCGGAGGGAGTGGATGCGTTCAAAGCCAAGTTGAAGAAGTTTATTGAAGACACGGTTGGGAAAGATTTTGGCAGTTCGCCAGCTCGTCTCGTTTTGTTCTCACCCATTGCCCATGAAGATTTGGAAACGCCCAATCTCCCCGATGGAAAGAAGCACAACGAGCTTTTGGAGTTGTATACCACGGCTATGGCGGAAGTAGCCAAAGAAACCAATGTCAAATTTGTCGACTTGTTTCATCCTACCTTAGCTATTTATGCAGAAGAGAAAGCGCCACTGACAATCAATGGTATCCATCTGACGACTCGCGGTAATGAGTTGGTATCGAAAGTCATGGTGCGCGAACTATTGCCTTCTAAAGTTGCCACAGCCGTTGAAGAGCAGAAAATCGAGCAGATTCGAAAGACGGTGGTTGATAAGAACTTCTATTGGTTTAATCGTTATCGTACCACGGACGGTTTCAGTATTTTCGGTGGCCGCGCTGATTTGCGATTCGTGGATGGGCAAAGCAATCGCGATGTCGCTCAACGCGAAATGGAAGTGCTGGATGTGATGACCGCGAATCGCGACCCGAAGATATGGGCAGTGGCTCAAGGCCGCGACTATGAGGTCGACGATGCGAACACTCCAGCTTTTCTACCTGTGATCAGCAACAAGCCGGGTGATGGTCCCAACGGAGAGCATCTTTTTCTGGATGGAGAAGAAGCGATTACCAAAATGACTCCTGGCAAAGGGATGAAAGTCAACTTGTTTGCGTCGGAAAAGATGTTTCCCGAGTTGGTGAATCCTGTGCAAATGGCTTGGGATACCAAAGGACGGTTGTGGGTAGCTGCGTGGCGTACGTATCCGCACTGGAAGCCAAAAGATGCCATGGACGATAAGCTTCTCATTCTCGAAGACACCAACGGTGATGGCCAAGCGGATAAATGCACGACGTTTGTTAGCGATATTCACAATCCGACAGGTTTCGAATTTTGGAACGGTGGCGTGTTAGTGGCCCAGACACCCGACTTGCTGTTTCTCAAAGATACGGATGGTGATGATCGAGCAGATGTCAAACTGAGAGTTGTTAGCGGTTTGGATTCTGCCGATACCCATCACGCCTCCAGCTCCTTCACTTTAGATCCCGGTGGTGCTCTCTATTTCCAGGAAGGAACGTTTCATCATACGCAGGTAGAAACGCCCTATGGGCCCGTTCAGCGCGTGGCTAATGGTGCGGTATTCCGTTACGATCCGCGTCGCCAAGATTTCGATATCTACACCTCGTATGGTTTTGCGAACCCACACGGTCACGTCTTTGATCGTTGGGGACAAGATATCGTTCACGACGGAACTGGCGCGGTTCCCTATCACGGGCAAGTTTTCAGCTCTCACCTCGAGTTTCCGAATAAACATGGCGGTGCACCAACCGTTTATCAACAGCGAACTCGGCCTTGCTCGGGTACCGAAATCTTATCGAGCTCCCACTTCCCAGAAGAAATGCAAGGGGATTTGTTGGTCAACAACGTGATTGGATTCTTGGGAATTCTGCGCTACAAGCTCAAAGATGATGGGGCCAGTTTCTCGGCGGATGAAATGGAACCGATTGTTTCGTCGACGGATCCCAATTTCCGGCCTGCGGACGTTGAGGTTGGGCCTGATGGTGCAATCTACTTCACCGATTGGCACAACCCGATCATTGGACACATGCAACACAATTTGCGAGATCCCAATCGCGATCAAACCCACGGTCGAGTTTACCGTGTGACGTATGAAGGACGTCCGCTATCGCCGACGGTGAAGATTGCCGATGAACCGGTCGCCAAACTATTGGATCTTCTCAAATCGCCTGACAATCGTGTTCGATATCGCGCGAAGATTGAGTTGAGCAGCCGTCGTACAGAGCGAGTTATGGAAGTACTCGCATCATGGGTAAAATCGCTCGATCCGAAAGATCCTGAGTATGAACATCATCTGATGGAAACGCTGTGGTTGCATCAACACCACAATGTTTACAACTCTGAGCTGCTGAACCGCATGTTGACGAGCTCCGATTTCCGAGCCCGAGCAGCGGCGACCTTTGTGCTGTGCTATTGGCGAGATCGTGGTGATAATACCCTGGATTTGTTGCGAAAATTGGCTGCCGACGAACATCCACGAGTTCGCATGGAAGCGGTCCGAGCAGCAAGCTTTCTGCGTGATCCAGCCGCAATTGAAGTGGTCGTTATTGCCAAGAATCGACCAACCGATCGATTCTTGGATTATGTGATTCGCGAAACGGAAAGAGCTCTTCAGCCTTACTGGAAATCTGAGTTGGATCAAGGTCGGCCGTTGGTCATGACCACTCCCGAAGGCTGGGATTTTTACTATGAACAACTTCCAACCGAAGCTTTGCTCAAATTGCCTGCCAGTTTGGATGTGAGCCGACAACTAGTGAATCGTGCCAACGTCACCGACGACATTCGGTTGAACGCAGTCCGCGATTTGGCTACCAGAAACAAGACAACGCCCGTTCAAGAATTGGTCAAGATCATTCAGCAAATCGATGCCAGCACGAAGCCGATCGATGACAGTGTAGTGTTCGATTTGGTGCGTTTGTTGGGAGCCCAGGGAGCTGATCAACTTGGTCAGATTCGCAGCGAATTGGAACGTTTTGCCCTAAGTGCCAAATCGCCCGTGATTCGTCAATCGGGTTTGTTAGGGTTGATTGCTGTGGATAAATCGACCGACAAAGTTTGGGCTTTAGCCAGCAAGAATGTTGGCAGTCTACGCGATCTAATTCGGGCTATGCCACTGATTTCCGACACAGGTTTACGATCGACACTTTACGAACGCATTGTGCCTTTGTTGAAGGGCTTGCCTCCCGAATTGGCTGCTGCGACAGGTGGCAAGAAGGGAGCTTACGGGCGGTACGTTCGCATTGAGTTGCCGCGGCGTGGTACTTTGACATTGGCCGAAGTTGAAGTTTACAGCGGCGATCGTAATATAGCTCGCAGCGGTAAGGCGTCGCAAATCAACACCAGCCATGGTGGCGTCGCTTCGCGGGCCATCGATGGAAACAAGAGTCCAATCTATGGTGGCGGTGGTCAAACGCATAGCGAAGAGAACAGTGAGAATCCATGGTGGGAATTAGATTTGGGTGAACCTGCTGCGATCGAGCGTATCGAGATCTTCAATCGCGGTGAAGGCTTTGCCAATCGCTTGGATGGATTTACGCTGCTGGTGCTCGATGAATCTCGCAGTCCTATCTTCGAGCAGAAAAATGTTCCTGGTCCACAGGAGAGCAGCGTGTTTCAGCTTGAGGCGGGTGGTGTTGAAGGTGTCATCCGTCGCGCCGCAATGGAAGGGCTGGCCTCGGTGCGCGGCCGCGAAACAGAAACCTTCGAACTGTTGTCTCCATTTGTGTCGGAACGAACGGAGCGAATTGCGGCGATTCGCGCTTTGCGACGTTTGCCTAAGAACACTTGGCCAGTCGACAAAGCACCTCAATTGTTGAATGAAGTGATGAAATATGTCGCTTCGGTACCAACTGAAGGACGAACTGCACCTTCGGTCTTGGATGCGATGGAATTCGGCGAATCATTGATCAGTCTGTTGCCAGTGGATTCGATCGCTCAAGCTCGCAAGCAATTGCGAGAATTGGGTGTTCGGGTCATTCGACTCGGAACCTTGCTCGAACGCATGTCTTATGATCAAGAAATCTTGATTGTCGAAGCAGGCAAACCGGTGGAGTTCATTTTCGAAAATAGCGACATGATGCCTCATAATTTGGTTATCGCGATGCCAGGTTCGATGGAAGAGATCGGCATGTCGGCTGAAGCAACAGCCCAAGACGCTGGAGCAGCCGCGCGACATTATGTTCCTCAATCCGACAAGATCTTGTTGTCGAGTCGTCTGTTGCAGCCGTCTCAAATCCAGCAGTTGAGCTTTAAGGTGCCAAGCAAGCCGGGCGTCTATCCGTACGTTTGCACCTATCCTGGTCACTGGCGTCGCATGTATGGAGCGATGTATGTCGTTGAGGATATGGACAAATATTTGGCCGACCCTGAAGGGTATTTAGCTGCCAATAAACTCGAACCTACGGATGCTTTACTCAAGGATCGCCGCCCGCGAACGGAATGGAAAATGGAGGATTTGGCCTCGTCGGTTGATGGTCTTAAAGGTGGGCGTTCTCACGGCAATGGCCTGCAAGTCTTTAAGGTTGCAAACTGCGTCGCCTGCCACAAGATTGGCGACCTGGGTGTAGCAATTGGCCCCGATCTGACTAAGCTAGACCCTAAGATCAAATCCTTGGAAATACTTACCTCGCTGCTAGATCCTTCCAACAAAATCGAAGAGAAGTATCAAACCTACCAGATTCTGACCGAAGATGGACAAGCCATCAGTGGGATGATTCTGAAGGAGACAGCCGATTCGATTGAGCTGATCGAAAATCCGCTGGCCAAAGCAGATCCGGTTGTTATTCCAAAAGATGAAATCATGGAACGGAAGAAGTCACCCGTGTCGATTATGCCCAAAGGCCTTCTCGACAAGCTGACGCGTGAAGAAATTTTGGACCTTATGGCTTTCTTGATCGCACGCGGCGATGAGAGGCATACGATGTTCCAAGGTTCTGCACATGACCACCATGGTGATCACGAGCATGATCATGACGATCATAAACATGATGATCATAAACACTGATCGATGATCGAAACCCCGCCCCACATCCGCACTTCTCAGTAGCGTTGGTGAAAGCCAACGCTACTGATTTATTACGCATCATAGAGGTTCGCAGCGTTCATGCGCAAGTTGTTGACATTCGCCACCGTTGTCTGTTTGTCGTGCTCTCTCTTCGCACAAGAAGAATACACACCCGTGCGCTTCGAAACGACTCCATTGGTCACTGGAATGTTACGACCGATGGAACTCTCTGTCGCCAAAGATGGCAGAGTTTTTTACATCGAGTTGACTGGACAATTGAAGGTTTGGGATCCGACGACGAACCAAGTTAGTTTGGTTGGGGAGTTGCCCGTTACGATCGAACAAGAAAATGGCTTGATCGGTCTGGCTTTAGATCCGAACTTTGAAAAAACGCAATGGATCTTCCTGCAGTACTCACCTCCCAATTTCACTGGCCAGCACATCAGTCGCTTTACTTTGGTCGACGGAAAACTCGATCTCACTAGCGAAAAGGTGCTGCTGAAGTACGAAGAGCAACGCAAAGAATGTTGTCATCATGCGGGAGCATTAGAATTCGGGCCGAATGGCGACTTGTTTATTGGGACCGGTGACAACACCAATCCGTTTGGCGATTCACAAGGTTTTGCACCTATCGATGAGCGTCCAGGTAAGTCGGCCTTTGATGCGCGACGTACTTCAGCGAACTCGATGAATTTTAATGGCAAAGTGCTCCGTATTCGGCCATTGCCCGATGGTACGTACGAGATTCCTGATGGCAATTTATTTCCGAAGGATGGTTCGGTGGGTTTGCCTGAAATCTATGTGATGGGTTGTCGCAACCCGTGGCGAATCAGCGTCGATCAACGAACGGGCTTTTTGTATTGGGGTGATGTGGGACCTGACGCTGGGGGCGACGGACCACGTGGTCCTCGCGGTTATGATGAATTGAATCAAGCTCGCCAGGCTGGCTTCTTCGGCTGGCCGCTGTTTATTGGCGACAATTATGCGTATCCCGATGTTGACTTTGAGACCGGCAAGATCGGTGAAAAGTTTGATGTGACTAAACCTGTGAATGATTCTGTGAATAACACTGGGGCTAAGGTGTTACCACCGGCGCAGCCCGCGTTCATTTACTATCCAGCGGGATCGTCAGAGAAATTCCCCGAAGTAGAGTCGGGGGGACGTACGGCCTGTGCTGGGCCTGTCTATTACTTCGATCCACACCATCCTTCCTCGACCCGATTTCCTCAACATTTTGATCGAACCATGTTCTTCTTTGAGTGGTCGCGGCACTGGATTATCGCGGTCCACATGGATGCCGACTCCAAGATCGTGAAGCTCGAAAAATTCCTGCCTGAGCAAAAATTCGTGCGACCTATCGATATGGAATTTGGCCCAGATGGTGCTATGTACCTTATCGAATATGGTGAGACGTGGGGTGTGAATGCCGATGCACGCTTGGTACGTATTGATTATGTGCGAGGCAATCGAGGTCCCATTGCGCGAGCCACCGCAGAGAACAACATTGGCCGTTCCCCCTTGGAAGTAAAGCTATCCTCGGTAGGTACTAGCGACAAAGATGGTGATTCGTTGAAGTATCAGTGGTTTGCCATTGAAGCTGGCATCCCAAGTGCAGAACGCAAATTGATAAGCGAAGAGGCAAATGCAGAAGTCCGTTTCGAGACCAATGGAACCTACAACGTGGAACTGGTGGTTACCGATCCGTCTGGTGCTCGAAATGTGGCGACGGTTCCCGTTATGGTTGGAAACGCTAGACCAGAAATTCGCTTCTTGAAACCTGAAGCAGGAGCATTTTTTGATCCGCAACAAAGTGTTGCTTTTCAGGTGTATGTCAACGATTTCGAGGATGGTACATCGGACGACAAAGAAGCGGAGGAAAAGAACATCGAGTTCTTGGATTCAGACGCTCCGCAACGCGTAAACGTTAACGCGATGTTAGTGGACCTTCCACCGAATCAATTCAATAACGCCGCCGATGCAGGGCCACCCGGACTCCAGCTGATGAAGAAGAGCGACTGCTTCAACTGCCATTCGGTGGATCAACCGCGTGTCGGTCCAAAGTTTTTAGACATTGCTGCGAAGTATCGCGATCAAGCCGGTGCCTTGGACGCTTCAGTGCAGCGAGTGATCAAAGGTTCGACTGGCGTTTGGGGTAAGGTTGCTATGTTGCCACACGAGCACAACTCGCCCGATGAAATCAAGCAAATGGTCGAGTGGGTTTTCTCCGTGAAGCCAGATCAAGCCGTTCGAGCCTTCAAAGGTTTTGCGGGTAAAATTGATATGCAGGCTCCGCCAGAAAAAGCCACAAGCTACATGGTGCTTGAAGCTAGTTACTCCGATTTGGGTGCGGAAGGTGTTCCAGCTCAAAGTGAAGTAGCTAAGATCACTCTGCGTCCGCGCAAAATCGAAGGTGAATATGCTGATCAGATTTCAGGCCCACAAGTGTTGAACTCAGGTAATGCCAACGCTGGAAAATTCATCGGGGCCATTAATCATGGACATTTTCTCAAGTTCTCTGACATACCACTTCAAGATGCTAAACGAGTTTTGTTGCGAGTCGCCTCGGCTGGTGCAGGTGGAGCTATTGAACTGCGAGCTGGCAGTCCTGATGGAAAACTTTTAGGAAAAACAAACATCGAAGTAAATGGTCAGTGGGAACAGTTCTACGATAAGTCGATTGATTTACCTGCTGAACGCGAACGAAGTGATGTCTACGTCGTATTTGTCCATCCGCAAGGTGCGAGTGGTTTGATGAATCTCGATTCGATAACTTTTGTTAACGCCGAATAAGATCACAAGCGACTATCCATATTAGGTCAAACATGCAAAACGTAACGGATTTGCTTTGCGAGTTGATTTCCATTCCTAGCGTTAACCCGATGGGAAGGAATGTTGATGGAGATATTTACTTCGAAGGTCGAATGACGCAGTGGTTGCAACGTTATTTTGCGGATTGCGGCGTCGAACAGGAAACGATCGAAGTAGTCCCCGGCAGATCAAATGTTCTCGCCCGTTATGGTAACGATCCGAACAAGCCAACTTTACTGTGGGACGCTCATCAAGATACCGTGCCCGTAGAAGGAATGACGATTGATCCTTTCAAGCCGGTCATTGAGCAGGGGAGGGTGTATGGACGTGGCGCTTGTGATGTCAAAGGTGCGATGGCAGCAATGCTGTGGGCCTTTCGTCGCATATGCGCTGAGAAGAAAACGCTTTCGCATAATCTAGTTATGAGTTGCTCTTGTGACGAAGAGGCGACGGCTCTGGGAATCATCGATCTGATTAGTTATTGGAATCCAGGCTCGAAACGAAGTCGCTTGCTTTCCACGAAGCCGATTGGGGCGGTGGTCGCGGAACCGACGGATTTGGATATCGTGGTCGCTCATCGCGGTGTGACACGTTTTCGTATTCATACGCGTGGCCGTGCTTGCCATAGCAGCGATCCAAAGCAAGGTGTAAACGCCATTTATCGCATGGCAAAAGTGTTGCAGATATTAGAAGAATATGCTGAAGTATTGACGCAATCGATCCAGCCTCATCCTTTGTGCGGAGGAGCAACGTTGAGCGTGGGACGCATCGAAGGGGGCATTAGCGTCAATGTAGTACCCGACCATTGTGCTATCGAAATCGATCGTCGCCTTATTCCCGGTGAAGATCCCAGAGTTGCGGCTGAACGGATTCGCGAGTATCTCAAACAACGTCTTGATTTTGAAGTAGAGTTTGAGAAGCCGTGGATCGAGTGCTGTGCGCTGACGGACGCCGACAATGATTCGCTGGCCTCTCTGTTGATTCAAACGATGAATAGTTGGGATCAAGAACGTCTGCAGCAAGGTGCGAGTCCACTTTGCGGTCCTCGCAAAAGAGTTGGCGTTCCGTATGGAACCAACGCTTCAACCTTGTGTGAGGGTGGTGTCCCCGCTGTTGTGTTTGGGCCGGGTTCTATTGCTCAAGCTCATACGAAAGATGAGTACATTGAAATCTCTGAGCTGGAGAAGGGGGCAGAGATTTATTATCGATCCGTAACCGGGAGTTAAGGATTGTGGGCAGGGAGATGTGTTTCGCAAGTTAGACACAGTAAGCCTTACTAAGGGATGAAGCGATGGTTCAAACGGCGACGATCGATGATGTGCGAGCCGCAGAAAAAACGGTCCGGCAATTTTTAGATCCCGTGCCGCTTATTCGCTCTTATGCGCTCGAAAAAGTGTTGCGGGTCGCGCCCGGGCAACGCGTGTGGCTCAAAGATTATGGTTGGACGCCAGTAGGATCGTTTAAGGTATATGGTGCCTTAAATTGGATGGCAAACAATTTGCCTCGTATTGGTGAACGCGCCGTTACTGCTCATTCGTCCGGCAATTTTGCGTCGGGCATCTCGTATGCTGGGATGTGCTACAAAAAGCGGGTCATTATCGTAATGCCCGAAACCGCGCCGAAAGTAAAGTTCGAACTAACGGCTTCGTTTGGTGCTGAAATACGTACCTATGATATCGCGACCGATCATCTCACTGGCCAACGGGATGCGCTCACGGCAGAAATTGCAGCGACCGAACAAGCGATTCAAGCTTCTCCCTATGACGATCGTTGGGTGATTGCAGGTAATGGTGTCGGTGGATTGGAAATTGCAACTCAATTGCAGCAGTTGAATCGCAAGTTGGGGCGATTCTATTGCCAAGTGAGTGGCGGTGGCTTGATGGCAGGACATGCATTGTCAGTCCATGCTGCCTTTCCTGATGCCGAGATCGTAGGAGTTGAGCCCGAAGGGGCTAACGATTTTGCGATGTCGCTTAAGGCTGGCAAACGTGAACGACTTCCCAAGCCGACCAGTATCTGCGATGGTTTATTGTCCTATGAAGTGGGCGAGCACAATTGGCCCATCCTGCAAAAGTTAGTGCCGCGAAGTATCGCCATGAACGATCTGGAAACGCGACGCGCCATGAAATTGTTGTATCAAAAACATGGCCTCAAGACCGAACCGTCTGGAGCTATCGCACTCGCTGCCGCCATCCACGATTTGACGTTTGACGCAAAAGCGGCCGACCGGGAAGGTGACATTGTGATTGTTGTTAGCGGACGCAATGCGGACGAAGAGGCATTCCGTCAATGGCTCGACGTGTGATCCTAGTCGATGTCAGTACACGAACAGACTAGCTAAAGAAAACACGGTCCGCTGTGCCACGTAACATTTCTGCTTTATCGCTCTCGGACAAGAAGTCAGCCCGATCCCGAATCAATTCGATCGAGGCTGCGTAAGTGTGACCCCCTTCGACTTGGAACGGACAGTCGCTGGCCCACATCAAGCGCTTGGGACTGTATGCATCCACCACTTGTCGGATCATCGGCAATAGATCTGTGTATGGAGCTTTCTTTTTACCAAGTGCATAAAACGCTGACGTTTTGACGTGCACATTGGGGAACTTAGCCAGCGCACAAAGTTGGGCTAGTTGTTCTTTGTTGACTTCGCCGCTAATTCCGATACGAGCAAAATGATCGATCACCACTTTCGTGTCTGGGTACTTTTGGCAGAGCTTTTGAATGAAGGGTAAGTCGGTGGGGTTGATCAATGGACAGATGGCTAAATTCTCGGCCTGGGCTGTCGTCCACATTTTGGCCATACCAGGATGCTCGACCCATTTAGCCGCTTCGCCTTCGCCTGGATAAATGCGGAATCCACGAACGCCACCCTTCTTGAGTTCTTTCATTTTTTCGGCAACATCTGCAGCTTGATAGTCAACGATACCCACGCCTGAGAATACGCCTGGGTGAGCGGCGATGACATCCAGCATGTAGCTGTTATCGTATTGATAGTAACTCATTTGAATCAGCACGATTCGCTTAACGCCACAAGGTTCGCTGTGCTGGAAAAGTTCCTGTGGTTCGAAGCTGGTGGGTTGCATATCGCTCTTTTTGAAGCCAGACGATAACGGATACTTCGTTAGATTTGGTGTCCAAACATGAACGTGAGCATCGATCCAATTACCCTCGATCGAGTTCTGCGAACCAGAGGCCAGCAATTTGGGGCCTAGTAATAAAGACGAAGCGACAGCGGATTGGGCCAAGAAATTGCGACGTGATAGACTCATGAGAAGTAGCCTCAGTATTAGGTGGGAAATGAGAGGAACCGTTACAAGGTTTGTAGATGCTGTACGCTGATCTCGATACTCGTCAGTGGGGCCGGGGATTGGTCCTGTTCTACATGGCAAAGATCAACGCCAATATCTGATGCGATCGCGATGACTTGCTTCATATCAATCGAGCCTTCGCCAACTTCCTTGAACGCTTCGAAGGGGACTTTACCTTCGTCATGTTCGGTTTTGCTTCCCTTCAAAAGATCTTTCAAATGAACTTGAGCGACGCGGCCTTTGAGTCGTTTGAGAGTTGCGAGTGGATCCCACCCTCCGATGGCGACCCAAAACACATCTAGCTCGAATTTCATTTTCTGTGGATCGAATTCTTGAATGAAGACGTCAAAGCCGGTTGTCTTGTCATGCAAAGGGGCGAACTCAAAAGAATGATTGTGGTAACAAAGGGTCAGGCCCACAGCTTGGCATTTCTCCGCGGCTTTGTTACAGCGTTCCGCAATGCGTTGATATTGTGCGACGGTTTCTCGATGACCCTTTCCGATATAACCGAATACCAGATATTTTAACTGGTGCTCTTTTGCTTGTTCGATGACCGCGTCCAGGGACGGGACCGTTGAAGCGGGTTTGTCATTACCCAAAACTTCCCAATTAAAAAATGCCGACTGGATTGTCATTCCCAATTCGTTCGCAATGGGGGCGAGTTTAACTGCGTCGGCTACATCCATTAACTCAACTTGTTTGTATCCAGCTTGTGCGACGGCCTTAAGCGTCGCTTCGGGATCTGCGGCCATTTGATTGCGAACCGTCCAGAGCTGCAGGCCCAAGGCTTTCATGTAGGGGTGATCGGGTGGAAGGGCTGCCGCGCTAGTACGATTCAAGAGCAGTGCGGAGGATGCGGCCAATGTTGTCGCTAGAAATTGTCGACGCTGGATCATAGAGGATGAACTTTGTAGAGCGGGTATGGATGAAATCGAGAGGACAAACGATTAGGATAAGCAGGACAATGCTTTTCAAACCATGTTGCTGCATTATATCCCACCTCCTGGCGACTGTCTCCTTCTCGTCGATCGGATAAGCGAATCTGCTATGTTTTTCAATTTGCTTGGTGCCTTTGAGGCGGAGTGGGTCCAAAACTATGACCCACTCCAGCAGCCATTTCTGTCAACGTTGATGGCCGCTTCGCCCGTCGTCGTTTTGTTAGGGCTTTTGGTGTGGGGGTGGCAAGCCCATCGCGCCGCAATCGCTGGCTTAGCTCTGGCGATGGGAGTGGCGATGTTTGGCTTCGGTATGCCATGGCTCTCGGTAATCGCAGCTGCCCTGTATGGCGGCGCATTTGGCTTAATGCCCATCGGTTGGATCGTTGTATCGGCTGTGTTCTTGTATCGACTCACGGTTGTGAGTGGGCAGTTTGATATCGTCAAGAAATCGGTGGCGTCACTTTCTCCCGATCATCGCATTCAAGCGTTATTGATCGCCTTTTCATTTGGGTCATTTATTGAAGGGGCTGCTGGGTTCGGGACTCCTGTTGCCATTTCAGCTGCATTGCTTATCGGACTCGGCTTTCCACCATTGCTGGCTGCAGGTGTCGCGCTGATTGCCAATACTTCACCTGTTGCGTTCGGTGCGTTGGGTACACCGATCATTGTCTTGGCCGATGTCTCTGGGTTGGATGAACGAGCGCTGTGCCGAGTCGCAGGAAATCAGTTGCCGTGGTTTTCCTTGTTGATACCCGCTTGGCTGGTGGTCACGATGTCGGGCTGGAAAGGACTACGCGGATGTTGGCCTGCCGTGTTGGTTTGTGGCGGAAGTTTTTCATTTTTGCAATATGTGATGAGTCACTACCATGGACCAACACTCGTCGATGTGGTGGGCGGTGTAGGGTCGCTATTAGCAACGGCTCTCTTTCTCAGGTTCTGGCAACCTAAAGAAGTGTGGAAACTCAACAGCGATAGTACTTGGCGAGTCATTTCGAATGGGCAATCCTCCAACGCCGAAAGCGTGACGTCCAGTATCAACGAGCGCGCCTCCTACTGGCGAGCGTGGACTCCATGGGCTCTGTTGTCACTGATGGTTTTGTTGTGGGGTTGGCCCTCGATCAAAAACAATCTCAATGGCGGGACAGCGGAGAAGCCTAACGTGCTTCGAGGTATCTCGGTTTTCAGTGTTCCAGTCCCCGCACTGGATAAACAGATCTATCGTGCGGCACCGGTAGCTCGTGTACCGGAAGGGCAAGTTCGAGCTGAGAAAGGTGAAGAGGCGGTTTATAAATTGAATTGGCTATCGGCGACCGGAACAGGTATTTTCATGGCGGCGTGGTTATCGGTATTGTGGCTCAAGATTCCCACGCGAACGGCTTGGTCCACATTTCGCGATACATTGATGCGGCTCCGCTTGGCGCTGGTCACCATTGCCTGCATGCTCGCACTGGCGTATGTCACCAAGTACTCCGGCGCAGATGCTACGATGGGGCTGGCATTTACCAAAACAGGTAGTTGGTATCCCTTCTTTGCGCCATTGTTAGGTTGGCTCGGGGTAGCCTTGACGGGTTCGGATACTTCAAGCAATGCGCTCTTCGGAAGTTTGCAGCGCATCACAGCCGAACAACTTCATCTCGACCCAACATTGATTGTCGCCAGCAACAGCACAGGCGGAGTGATGGGCAAGATGATCGACGCCCAAAGTATCGTCGTGGCAGCAGTTGCCACCGAACAAACCCATGGGGAAGGGAAGATCCTGCGGTTTGTTTTCTGGCACAGTGTGGTGTTAGCATTATTGATGGGTGCGCTCTGTTTTGTCCAAAGTCGGTTACAGTGAAATCAATTTGGGACCAGATAGACCTTCGAAGTTTGGGTGGAGCTGGCAGAAAACAGGGAATTGGAGACGCGGTGGATTACGGTGTTTGGGGGATGCTTTTGCCCCAATTTCTCGATTATCCGCAAAAAAACGGCGATTTCAGCGCCTAATCGCTTGTCTTTCCTTGCCCAAAATCGTAGAAGTGTAAAATATACACTAAGTAAGCGATCAACCTCGACTGGGGAAGCATACATGAGCCATGATTCGTTGGCCCTACTAACGGATCTCTATCAACTAACGATGTCTTATGGATACTGGATCCATGGCAAATCGGAGCAGCCGTCCGTCTTTCATCTATTCTTTCGCAAGAACCCATTCGCTGGAGGTTATGCGATTGCGGCCGGTTTGGAGTCTGCTCTGGAGTACATGCAGAATTTTCGTTTCTCGGCTGAGGATGTGGACTATTTAGCAACCATCCCAGGCAATGATGGAAAGCCCATTTTTGAAAAGGGCTTTCTGGATTACCTGCGCGAACTGAAATTGACAGTCGACTTGGAAGCGATTCCAGAAGGAACGGTTGTCTTTCCGCATCAGCCCTTACTGCGAGTCACAGGCCCCATTTTGCAATGTCAGTTGCTGGAAACGGCTCTCCTGAACATCATTAACTTTCAAACGTTGATTGCGACGAAAGCTTCTCGAGTGGCCCGTGTCGCTGGCAGCGATCCTGTTTTGGAATTTGGCCTACGACGAGCACAAGGACCCGATGGCGCCATCTCTGCCAGTCGCGCAGCATACGTGGGAGGTTGTGCTGCAACTAGCAATGTACTTGCAGGAAAGAAGTTTGGAATTCCGGTGCGTGGAACCCATGCTCACAGTTGGGTGATGTCGTTTGACACCGAGCTTGAATCGTTCGAGGCCTATGCCAAAGCGATGCCCAATAATTGTGTATTCCTCGTCGATACCTACGATACGCTCGATGGAGTTCGCAATGCAATTCGGGTAGGGATGAAACTTCGCGAACAGGGATATCGCATGGTAGGCATCCGCTTGGATTCGGGTGACCTTGCTTATTTGAGCATCGAAGCACGAAAACTTATGGATGAGGCAGGCTTTCAAGATGCGGCCATCGTAGCCAGTAATGACCTCGATGAGAAACTCATTGAGAGCTTGAAAAGTCAAGGAGCGAAGATCGGGATCTGGGGCGTCGGGACGAAGTTGGTAACGGCTTATGATCAGGCCGCTTTGGGTGGCGTGTATAAACTTGGGGCCGTGCTAGAGAATGACCAATGGATTCCAAAGATCAAGTTATCAGAGCAAATGGTTAAAACATCCACGCCCGGTGTCCAGCAAGTGCGTCGATTTTATGGCCCAGATGGAATGGCCTTGGCCGATATGGTCTACGATGAGCTTCATCCACCACGCGGCATGGGAGCGTTGATGGAAGGTGGCGATTTCCCGAAAACAAAATCATTCGAGGCGTTGGCTACGTCTTATGAAGATCTGCTCGTGCCCATTTTGCGGAAGGGCGAGTGTGTGGTCTTGCTCCCTAAGCTCACTGAGATTCGCCACCGAACATTGATGCAGCTTCAAAAGATTCCGGTGGGTGTTCAGCGATTCGATAATCCGCATCTCTACACGCATGGTCTTGAAGAAGGTTTGTATCGCACCAAACTAGAGATGGTTCGCGCAGGTCGACAGATTCAAACATGATGCTTACGTCAACGAAGTGAGGATAACCCCCGATGTCAAAAGAAACTAAAGCTAAATACTCGTATGATTTTCCACGTGCATCCGTGACCGTCGACTGCGTTTTGTTCGGTTTGTCTGAGGATAAACTCAAGGTGTTGTTGATTCAGCGAGCCCATGATCCCTTTGCGGGCAAATGGGCTTTGCCCGGTGGGTTTATCGAAATGGAAGAAGCGCTTGAAGCCTCTGCTCTTCGCGAATTGGAAGAAGAAACTGGGCTTTCAAAGATTTACTTGGAGCAACTCTATACATTTGGCGATTGTGGACGCGACCCGCGCGGGCGAACCATTTCGGTTGCCTATTTTGCGTTGGTGCAAGCAGCCGAGCATCATGCGAAAGGGGCCGATGATGCAAGTGCGGCCGATTGGTTCCCCGTCGACAAACTGCCCAAGTTAGCGTTCGATCATGCCAAGATTCTAGATTGTGCCTTGACGCGATTGCGTGCCAAAGTGCGTTACCAACCGATTGGTTTTGAATTGTTGCCACGCAAATTCACGTTGTCTCAATTGCAACGACTCTACGAATTGATTTTGGGACGCGAATTGGATAAACGCAATTTCCGCAAAAAGATCTTGGGGATGAATGTGTTGGAAGAACTCGATGAGGTGGAAGCTGGGGGGGCTCGTCGACCCGCGAAGTTGTACCGCTTTCATCGCAAGCAATACGATGCCTTGGTGAAGCAAGGTTTCCATTTTGAAATTTAATCCCCGTACTCAAGAGAAGCGAAAAGTGGGGTTATGAACTTGCCAACCAAGCAGGCTCTGTTACTGATCGATATGCAAAATGACTTTGTGGATGGAGGCGCGTTGGCCGTTCCGCAAGGCCGCGATGTGGTGGCGATTGCCAATCAACTGATGCCTCATTTCGATGTGGTCGTAGCGACCTTGGATTGGCATCCCGCAGATCATAAGAGCTTTGCAAGCCAACATGCGGGAGTGCGAATCTATGATGTTTTCGATCTGGATGGATTACCCCAAACAGCTTGGCCCGAACATTGCGTCGCGGGGACCGATGGGGCCGCTCTGGTATCTGAACTGCTGCAAGACGAAATCGACTTCCGTGTCTACAAAGGGACAGATCGATTTATCGACAGCTATAGCGGCTTTTATGACAATGGACATCGAAAATCAACGGGCTTAGCCGAACTTTTGCGTAGCCAGCAAATCGATCACGTTTTTTTGATGGGTTTAGCAACAGATTATTGTGTATTGTATTCCGCGCTCGATTCCGTACGCGAAGGATTCAAGACGACGGTGATCACGGATGGTTGTCGCGGAGTTGGGCTACATGCCGAAGATATTCCTGCAGCTTGGAAAAAGATGGCCCAGCAGGGAATAGAATTGGTAACCAGCGATCAAGTAAAGTGAACGGTAAGAGCGAATTCTGTTTTAGGTGTTGCACAATATGTCACAAGGCGAATTTCTGAATCCGTTTGCAGTGACACCAACATCGGCGGGTAACTCACAGGCGACTCCCGATGTGGCTGCGAGTGAACTTGCTGACTACGAGAGCATTCGTAGGCAATATTTAAAGCATGAACGAGCGGTTAATTCGGTTAGCAGTGTTCTTTTCTTTTCTGCTCTACTATCGCTCTTTGCTAGTGTTCTTGTTGTAGCGTTGCCCTTTCTCTACATGCTCTATGAGGAGGCGCGATTAACTGGCTCGATGATTGCCGTTTGTTTGGTGCTGAGTGTTAGTTTGATCGGCTTAGTGATCTTGCAGGCTGTGGTGGCAATGGCAGTGCGGCGGAGTTTTGGCAACGCGAGATATGCGGCCATTTTGTTAGCCATTTTAGGAATGTTTGCATTTCCCTTTGGCACAATTTGCGGCATCTATGTCTTGGTCATTATGGGGGCGAAAGATACGCCCTTTGTGATGAGCGAAGAGTACAAGAAGATAAAAAGAGCGACGCCGCAATACGATGCCGCTCCTATTTCATGGGTCATGGTGACGTTGATAGGTTTCGCCATCATCACCACATTGGCAACACTCTTGATGATTGGTTAAACGCAATCTCGGAGATAAAACGTTATTTTGTTTTACTCAGCCTTGATTTCAAAAATCGCTTCCACTTCCACCGCAGAGTTTGTTGGGATTTGAGCAAACCCTAACGCGCTGCGAGCGTGATACCCATCGGTTGTTTTGCCGTAAATTTCGTGCAGCAAATCGCTGCAACCGTTAATCACCAGATGCTGTTCGTGGAATTCGAGTGTCGAGTTAACGCAGCCGAGCAGTTTGAGGACCTTCAAGCCATTAATGGTGCCGTGAAAATTCCAAATCGAATTGAGGATCTTTACGGCGCATTCTCGGGCAGCTTTCTTTCCCTCTTCTACAGAAACGCCATCGCCCAGTTTGCCTTTGATGTCACTCACATGGCCCGAAGTAATAAGAAGATTGCCCGTGCGCACAACCATGGCCAAATAGCCAGGTTCTTGTTTAGTGAAGGTTATACCTAGTTGAACAGCTTTGTCTTGAGGACTCATTTGGTGATCTTTATGGTAAAAGTTTGGAATGTTACTGAGTGAATGAAGCAGAGTTATTGAACACCTTGGACTTCAAAGCCTTTGCGATAGGTCTTGGTGACAAGGCGAGTTGCTTCGGGTGAATTATCAAAGGTGAGCGTTTCGCTGTTCCATTTCAATTCTTTGCCGGGCAATCGAGCTGCAATGTTACCAAGTTGTACCGTCTCAGATAGTGGACCGGCGTATTCGAAGCCATCGGTCGTTTTCTGGCCTGCAATCACCGCGTCCACCCAATCGTGCCAATGGCTTGAGCCTTGTGCCTCGGGCATTTTGAAAGTTTCGAATTTAGCAACTGGATAAAGTTTAGGCATACCTACGTGAGGCAGAATCATCGTGCCTGTTTCGCCGATAAAGAGAGAACCTGCGCCGGGCAGGTCGACTCCCTCTGGCAATTGGGCCAATTCACGTGGTGGTTTTAAGCCACCATCGCGCCACACGATGTTGATCGTTTTGTTGGCGGTGTATTGTGTACCAGGGAAAACAAACGATACGGTTTCTGGGCCGGGCCAAACCTCATTGGTTGTGCCAGCGTTTTCTGCAAGCACCGATAATGGTGATGTAACACCGAGTGCTCCGAATACTGGATCGAGAATGTGGCAACCGAAATCGCCGAGAGCACCGGAGCCAAAGTCCTGCCAATCACGCCATTTGAATGGATGGTACACATCTGGAGCAAAAGGACGTTCGGGAGCGGCGCCTAACCATAGATCCCAATGAACGTTGCTGGGCGTTTCAGCGGTTGGTGGACGATCGGTGCGATTGCAATATTGTCTCCCTTGCACTCCAACCCATGAATGAACTTCGCGAACTTTTCCGATTGCTCCGCTGTGGATTAACTTCACACCCAATCGATATTCGAGATTGGAATGAATTTGATTCCCCATCTGAGTCGTGAGGTTTTTCTTGGTGGCCAAGAGTCGCATTTGTCGAGCTTCCCACACTGTGTGTGTGAGTGGCTTTTGACAATAGACATGTTTACCCATTTCCATCGCCATCATCGCGATGGGAGCATGCATATGGTCAGGGGTGGAGACAATTACTGCATCAATCTTATCCCCCAGCTTTTGAAACATTTCGCGATAATCGAAGAAGTGTGGAGTGTTGGGAAAAGCCGCATCCACTTTATCGAAGCGGGTGCTGTCGATATCACAGAAGCCGACGAACTTCACACTCTTGTGCGAGCCGACATTGGAAAGGTCTGCCCAACCCATTCCGTTGACACCGACGCAAGCGACTTGGAGTTCCTTTGGTAAACTCGAAGCCCGCACGAAAGCAGGTGCTGCCAGGAGAGTCGATGTGGCGAGGGCTGTTTGCTTGAGAAATTGGCGACGTTGCATGTTTGTCTTGATCATGAGGTAGGCTCGCAATGTGAGAGTGAGGTAGGAGTGGTTCAGCAGAAGAGGGGGCGAAGAAACGCCGTGTGCTTATTTCTTCATGGTCACAAGTATAGGCATAGGAAGGGGCTGAAAAAAGTAAGCACTTTGAAAGGTGGCTGAATCGTCCGTACACCGGAAATCCTCGAAATAGTGTGTCGAATCGAGGGGCGGTCGGGGGAAACCGTGCAAACTATGTTGGGGCGATGTATAATGGAATTTCCGCGTAAGTGAACAAGTATTCCAGCCTATTCAAGTCCTCACATAGCTCTCGGAGTAGACAACCTCGATGTCGTTCTCGAAATCTCCGCACCGTCCCTTCTCGATGCGTGCTCAGTTGCAATCGGCGTTACTTCTTTTTGGTGTTGGCGTTGGTTGCCTCGTTGCTGGCCATTCGTTGCCCAGTGTAGTGGCCCAGGATAAGCAAGCCGCTGCTGATGCAGCGAAACGACCTGCCCTACCTGAAAGTGTTCTGCCTTTGGAATTCGTACCGGGCGAAAAGATTGGCTTCTTGGGCAATTCCCAAGCTGAGCGCATGAATTTGTTCGGCAACTTTGAAACCTATCTTCATTTGCAATTCCCTGATCGCGGTTTGGTCGTTCGCAATTTCGCGCGACCTGCCGAAGAAGTGGATCAACAACAGCGATCGGCTGACTACACCGCCATCGATGATCCGCTCAAGGTTTTCAATGCAGATACCTACATCTGCTTCTTTGGTTTCAATGAATCGTACGCGGGTGTCGATTCGGTCGCGAAATTCAAAGAGCAATACAAAAACTATTTGGATCAAATCGCGAGGCAATATCCACGCAACGCAGATAAACCTGCTCCGCGATTTGTTTTGGTATCGCCGCTGGCCTTCGAGCCAACCGATTCTCGCTTCTTGCCAACGGGCGTGGATGAGAATCAGCGCTTAGCGTTGTATGCAGCTGCTGTTGAAGAGGTCGCTAAGGAACGCAAGTTGGCGTTCATCGATCTGTACACACCGACCTTGAAGTTGTTCAACGAAAAGCCTGGCATGCAATTCACCATCAATGGTTGCCATCTTAACGAAGAAGGTGATGCGGCTGTTGCCAAAATGATGGTCGAAAAATTGTTCAAAGCGGATCCAGCTAAATTGGCGTCGGACAAAGCGAAGTTCGAAAAACTCCGTACCGCCATCAACGATAAGAGTTGGGTGCACTTGCAAGACTATCGCATGCTCAATGGTTGGTATGTGTATGGTGGTCGCCGAACTTGGGACAAGGAAACGTTCCCACTCGAGTACGCGAAGATTCGCAATATGGCCGCGGTTCGCGATCAATATTGTTGGGATATTGCACAAGGTAAAGCAGTTCCTTCGACGCCAAACGACGAAGGAACGGGCGACCTGTTCGTTCCACCAACTCGATTCGGTAATCCTGGCCAGAACTATTCAGAAGCGGAAGAGTTACGCTACCTCACTCCTGATCAGTTCATCGCTGAAACGAAGGTGCCAGCCGGCTTCAAGATTGAATTGTTTGCTGATGAAACGAAGTTCCCCGATATTGCTAAGCCGGTACAATTGAACTTCGACAACAAGGGCCGTGCTTGGTTGGCCTGTATGCCTACCTATCCACAATGGAAGCCAGGTGATCCTCGCCCCGGCGATAAACTTGTGATCTTGGAAGATACTGACAACGACGGTAAAGCGGACGTTTCGAAGGTTTTCTATGACAAGTTGCATTGCCCCACGGGCTTCGAGTTTTTCGATGGTGGTGTGCTTGTTGTTGACCAACCACGCTTGTTGTTCTTGAAGGATACCGATGGTGATGACAAGGCAGACCAAGTCATTCATCTTATCGACGGTTGGGCTTCAGACGATACACATCACACTTGCGGTGCCTTTGAATGGAACAACGGTGGCTTGTTGCATATGCTCGAAGGTATTGCGACCAGCACGACCTTAGAAACACCTTGGGGACCTCACCGCAGCAAGGGTGACGGTGGGGCCTATGTATTGGATCCTCGCACTCTGAAGATCCGTCAATTCGCCTTGCCAGGTCAATACAACATGTGGTGCTATGTCTTCAATCAATGGGGACAAGGTATCGTCGGCGACGGCACCACTGCCAACCATGCTTGGGATACACCGCTGTCTGGTGCTCAGTTCCGTGGCCGTCAAGGTTTGAACTTCGTTTTCAATAACGAAGGTATGCGGCCTGCGTTGGGGTGTGAGTTCTTGATCAGCCGCAATTTCCCTGACGATGTTCAAGGTCAATTCACGTATGCTTGCGTGATCAATATGAACGGTATGCCACGCTTTACCCTTAACGATGACGGTGGCGGATATCATGGAGCACGAATCAAGAACGGCGATGGTAGTCCCGACGATTTGATTCGATCCAACGATAAGCACTTCCGTCCGGCTGACCCTCAAATTGGTCCTGATGGTGCATTGTGGTTTGGCGATTGGGCCAACGCTTTGATCGGTCATATGCAATACAGCCAACGCGATCCAAACCGCGACCACGTTCGCGGTCGATTGTACCGTTTGGTATATGCCGACAAGCCACTGGTTAAGCCAGTGACCCAGTTTGGTAAACCTGTTTCGGAGTTACTGGATCAATTGAGCGAATACGAATGGCGAACCCGCTATCGCGCTCGTCGCGAATTGCGAGATCGTCCAACCGATGAAGTTCTGGCAGCAACCAAAACTTGGTTGAATTCCAAAGATGCCTCTTCACCTGATTATGATCGCTATTGCTGCGAGGCTCTCTGGATTCAGCAAGCTCATCACCGTGTGGATGTTGATTTGTTGACTCAAGTTCTAAAGTCGGCCAAAGCCCCTGAAGCTCGAGCTGCCGCTGTTCGCATCGCAGCCGACATGCGAGAGGAGATTCCTCAAGCTGAAGAATTGTTGATTGCGGCTGCAGCAGACGCTCATGCCCGAGTGCAAACAGAAGCTGCTCGCGGCTTGAGCTTCTTTGCAACCAAACCAGCGATGCAAGCTTTGTTCAGCATGACCAATGCGGCTCCCGATTATTGGCGAGACTACACCGTGCAACATGCACTCGGTCCAAACGAGAAGACGTGGATCGGTGATTTTGTGGCTGGCAACATTGAAGGGGCAGGGGACCGTGCCAAGCAAATGGTCAATCAACTGATGTCTTCATCGAAAACGGGCGCCGCTGCGTTGCCTCACTTGCAAGTCTTGTTGTCTCAACAGCCTAAGCCTGCCGAGGAACGCAACAAGGCGATGACCGCTTTGACGGAAATCAAGGGTGATGTGAATCGTGGACGCGAAGTGTTCGTTCGCAATTGCACTGCTTGCCATAAAGTGGGTAATGGTGATGGCCGCGAGTTCGGTCCGAACTTGGCAGGTGTCGCCAAACGTATGGCTCGCTTGAAGATCATCGAATCGATTGTTGATCCAAATGCTGAGGTTGCAGAAAAGTATCGTTCAACCGCAATTTTGACCGACGACGGTACAGTCGTTACTGGTTTGTTGGTTGCTGAAACCGATGATGCGGTCGAGATTTTCGACGGTAAAGAAACCCGTAAGATCAAGAAGGATGAAATCGAAGAACGCAAAGTGCAACAACAAAGCTCGATGCCCGAAGGGGCTGCAGGTACTGTTGCTCCTTCCGAGTTCGTCGATTTGATCGAATACCTCTCGGCTCAAAACCAAGAAGTGAAGCAGTAATCGGATTGGACATTATTCAGCAGGCTTGATTCGTATAGATTGAGACTGCTTGGAGATTAACGAACAAGAGTGGCAAAATGATTGCCACTCTTGTTTCGTTTTTGTTACGATATTTGCGATGTCTTTTCTGTGTGACCATCGCTCCTATCCCACCTTTGAGTCAGCTTCCTCACCTCTCTCATCGAGGCGCTTCGAATGAAACGCAACAATCCTCTTCGCGCTAAGTTCTCTCTGCTCTTGAGCGGTATCGTTTGTTTATCCGCTGGTTTTGGTTTGCAGATTCTGCCTGCTAACTCACAAGCTATGGCACAGGAAGTAGCTGCAAAACAAGATGTTTTCCGCAAAGAGAATTTGGTCGCCTGGTGTATTGTCCCCTTCGATCGAGGTCGTCGATCTCCAGAACAACGGGCGGCTATGCTGGAGAAAATGGGCGTCAAACGCTTGGCGTATGATTATCGCGCAGAACATATTCCCACGTTCCAAGAAGAAGTCGACGCCCTCAAACGACACGGCATCGAGCTTACCGCTTGGTGGTTTCCAACCGTATTGAATGATGAAGCGAAAACGATCCTCGGAGTGTTAGAGAAGAATCAGATAAAGACTCAATTGTGGGTAACTGGTGGCGGTGCCAATCCGAAAGATGCGGCCGAACAAGAGCTAATGGTTGAGGCGGAAGCGGCTCGAATCAAGCCTATTGCCGAGGCGGCGGCCAAGATTGGTTGCACTGTTGGCCTTTATAATCATGGCGGTTGGTTTGGCGAACCTGAGAATCAGATCGCGATCATCGAAAAGTTAAAGATGCCGAATGTGGGTATCGTTTACAACTTGCATCACGGTCATTCACAACTAGATCGGTTGCCTGAGTTGATCGCCAAGATGAAGCCCTATTTGTTGGTCTTCAACCTCAACGGCATGGATACCAACGGTGATCAAGTCGGCAAGAAGATTCTGCCGATTGGTGAAGGTGGTCGAGATGCCGAATGGATTCAAGCGATTCGCGACAGTGGTTACACCGGGCCCATTGGTATTCTCAATCATACCGATGAAGATGCAGAAGCGCGCCTCCTAGATAACTTGGATGGTTTGCAGTGGATGCTCGATGGAAAAAAGGGAGATAAGCCAAGTTGGCGGAGTTGGAAACCTGCGCCGCAGCCTGCAATTAGTGGTGGTTTGCTGCTGCCGGATGAACGTCGGTTTCGTCATGCTCCTTTGACACTTGAGATGACTGTGAAAGTCGAAAACGCTGGCAATTTCAATATTCTGGCAGCCTCGGATACGAAAGCGAGTCATGAACATTGGGAGCTGTTTACCCATGCAGGTTCAGGAAACTTAGCCGTCTATTTGCCTGGCCGCATTCCTGATCATGTGAACGCAAGCCGTTCGGTTACGGATGGAAAACTCCATCATTACGCGATGGTGTATGAGCTCAATCGCGTACGTTTGTACGTGGATGGGGAGTTGGTGGCTGATCAGGCGATCGAACGCAAAGGGAATAAGAAACCTGACGATAGTAAGCCGGAAGGGTTTGCCTTAGGACGCTTAGTGGAAGGTGGATTGTATTGTGCGGGGTCGATCCAGTGGGCTCGTATCTCGTCGGGCACGCGCGATATCACACCTGCTACTGCCAAGGTTGCGGAGAAAGATGATAAGGCTTGGGCCGTGTGGCATTTTGACGAGAAGGGGGCGCTGGGTGCGAATTCGACCACTACTGTCCCAGCGAATGCAACACCGGTGGCTTTGGCATACGATCCCAAGTTAATCGAGACTTTGTTCAGTGAAGCGAAAGAGCGGGGCAATGCTAAGCGGGGTATTAATGTTTTTGCGGATGCGAAGTCTGCCTGTTTGTCCTGCCATCAAATTGGTGATGCGGGGGGAAAAGTTGGACCTGCTCTCACGGAAATAGGGAAGCAACGCGATGGACTCAAGATTGTTGAATCTTTGTTGTGGCCGAATCGAGAGGTTGAGGAAAAGTATCAGACGTTGCAAGTGTTAACGGCAGACGGTGAAGTAGTACGCGGCTACAAGGTTCGGCAAGATGCGGAGACTTTAGTGATTCGCGATCCTGCTGCCGGAACGGATCGCGAACTTGCCATGGAAGATGTGGAAGAGGTCAGTCCTGCAGGATCTTTGATGCCTGAGGGTTTAGTGGGAGGAATGGGGCGCCAACAACAATTGGATCTCATACGCTTGCTGATCGATTTAGGGAAAGAGCCGAGCTTAGAGTTGGCGATGGTCGAATCGGCGTTGCATCAAGCCCACGGCCATCAGCCCGCGAAGTTTCCACTCAACCGCGCTCCAATTGATGTTGCTGATTGGCCGCATTGGGAAACGTTTATCAACCGCGATCGCTTGTATGAGTTTTATGCGAAACAAGCGGAGTTCTTTCGTGTTCATGAGCCACGTCCTACCTTGTTGGGCGAGTTTCCTGGTCTCGATGGCGGGCCATTCGGGCATTGGGGAAATCAGAATGAGGCCAGTTGGGCCAACGACAATTGGAACAACACTGAACTTGGGTCTGTGTTAGGCGGTGTCTTTAACAGTCCCAATGGTCCCATTGCGCGAGCGGTGTGTGTGGCACTTGGCGACGCACAAGATTATGGCGTTTGCTTCAATCCTGATACCTTGACCTATGAAGCGTTTTGGAAGGGTGGTTTTCTAAAGTTTTCGCCCGTGCGTCACGGTTTTATCAATGGTTTGACGCCGAAAGGGGATTATTTGGATAAGCCTGCCGGTAGCAAGCCGACCGAACCGTTTCAATATTTGGGATACTATCGCGCTGGTCAGAGAATTGTGTTTGCCTATCGCATCGGTGATGTGGAGTATCTTGATTCGCCTTGGGTTGTCGAAGGAAAATTCGTGCGTGAGGTTGCTCCGCGAGCCGAGCATCCGCTGAAGAACGCATTGGAGGGAAGTGCCTCTCAATGGCCGCAGCAAATTGAAACGAAAATCAAATATGGCACACAACAGCCTTATTCCATCGATACCATCGAATTGCCTCGGGATAATCCTTGGAAGGCTTTGATCTTTGGTGGCGATCATTGTTTCTTGCCCGATGGTTCCGCGTTTTACGCAACCATGCAAGGTGATATCTGGCACGTCTCCGGCATTGGACTCGGTGTAGGTGAGGCGCAACAACCTAAGAGCGGCGAAGACGGTAAAGCGGTCTGGCGACGCTTCGCTTCCGGTCTGCACCATGCCCTGGGGATTGTGGCCGATAAAGATGGGATTTTTGTGTTGGGACGCGATCAGATCACTCGCTTACACGATCTGAATCACGACGGCGAAGCAGATTACTACGAATGTTTCAGCAACGCCTATGTAACCTCACCTGCAGGTCATGATTATATTTGTGGCTTGCATCGCGATGCTCAAGGTTACTTTTTCTTTGCTTCGGGCAATCAAGGTATCGTCCGCGTGTCGCCCGATGGTAAGTACGCGGATGTGGTAGCCGTTGGATTTCGTAATCCAGATGGTCTGGGATTGTATCCGGATGGAGTGATTACTGTTCCCTGTTCGGAAGGTGAATGGACGCCTGCGTCGATGATTTGCGGCGTGAAGCCCAAGGTCGCGGGAGATGCCGCGCGAGAAGCTGTTTATGAATTGAGTGATCCATTGTTCTTTGGGTATCGCGGACCGCGCAACGGCCAGGTTCCATCGCTGCCGATGGTTTACTTGCCGCGCGGAATCGATAACTCAGCCGGTGGGCAAGTCTATATCGACAGTCAAAAATGGGGCCCTACACAAGGCAACATGGTCCACACTTCCTTTGGGACAGGTACGCATTTCTTGCTCCTGCGCGATGAAGTGGATGGTCAATTGCAGGGTGGCATTGTTCCCATGCGAGGTGAGTTTTTGTCGGGGGCTCATCGAGCTCGCTTTCATCCGCTCGATGGACAACTCTATGTAAGTGGTATGGCGGGATGGGGAGCCTACTCCGTCGAGACAGGTTGTTTCCAACGGATGCGATATACGGGAGCACCTGCCCAGATGCCAATTGGATTCCATGTGCATGAAAATGGAATTGCGGTTCGATTTTCAGAGACCATCGATCGAGCGGTGGCCGAGAACTTGCAAAGCCATATCGTTCAAGCCTGGAACTATCGTTACAGCGCAGCTTATGGATCGCCCGAGTTTTCGACCATTCATCCTGGCGTGAAAGGGCATGATGTGCTGACCGTTTCGTCTGCTCAAGTATTAGAGGATGGCAAAACGTTGTTTTTGGAATTGCCCGATTTGCAACCTGCGAACCAAGTTTATCTGCGGATGTATGTGGGGGGCGATCGAGCTCATGATCTCTTCGCAACCGTGCATAAACTCGACCAGCCTCGTGCCGATATTCGTGGCTATCGTTTTGTAGAAAAGAAGGTTGCTCCTCATCCGATCTTGGGCGATTTAATTTTGGCGACTCGAAAGATTCCAAATCCATGGAAAGGAAAAATCGGCGATGCTCGCACCGTTCGCATGGAAGCGGGTAAGAACTTGACCTTCGGAACGCGAAGTTTTAAGGTCAAGCCAGGTGAAGCGATTGCGTTGAAGTTTGTGAATCCCGACGTTGTGCCGCATAACTGGGCTTTGTTGAAGCCAGGCAAATTGCAAACCGTTGGTGAATTATCGAATCGCTTGATTTCGGATCCTGAAGCGGCTGTGATGCAATATGTTCCACGAACCGATGATGTGTTGACCTATACGGACATTGTCGATCCGAATGAAGAGTTCACGATTTATTTTAGAGCTCCCGCTGAGGCTGGTCGCTATCCGTACTTGTGCACGTTTCCCGGTCATTGGATGGTGATGAACGGCGAGATGATTGTGGAGTAAGATCGTTTAGCCCGTTGCCGTAGCGCATGCGGAGGCTAGGGGATCGTACGCTGGACGTGCCATTGGTACACGCATTCGCACAAGCCCCACCGGGGCACGTTGTTTGAACGCCAAGGAATTTTAACCGCGAAGAGCACGAAAGCCGCGAAATAGGAACGGACGATTCATTGGTGTTCATTGTTCGTTGTCGACATGGATCGTTTAGCCCGCAGGGCCGTATGGTGCGACGTGGTCACAGGGCGGGATTGGTTTGCGGCCGGATTTGGCGCGCGTGCCGACTCAGGAGAGTCGGCCTACGGGGATGCCGACTCGGGAGAGTCGGCCTACGTCAGACCAAAATATCTTCGATCACTTTGCCGTGGACGTCGGTGAGGCGGCGGTCGATGCCGGCTTGGCGGAAGGTTAGTCGCTTGTGGTCGATGCCGAGTAAATGCAAGAGCGTTGCATGAAAGTCGTAACAGTACGCTTTTCCTTCGGCAACTTGATAACCTAACTCATCGCTGGCACCATACGACACACCTTCTTTTACGCCCGCTCCACACAACCAAGTAGCGAACGATCCTCCATTGTGATCGCGACCGACACTCCCTTGGGCGAATGGTGTTCGACCAAATTCAGTCGTCCACACCACCAGTGTGTCTTCCATCAAACCCCGCTGATAAAGATCGGCCAACAACGCAGCAATCGGCTGGTCAACACTGGCTGCAATCGGCGGGAGCTCACCGATGATGCTACCGTGGTTGTCCCAATTGTTCGCCGCTCCTTGCGGACCACTCCAAACTTGTACAAACCGCACTCCACGTTCAACCAATCGCCGAGCCAATAAACAACGACGTCCAAAATCTTCCGTCGTCGGTTGGTTCAACCCATACTGTTCCAAGGTCGTTGCTGATTCAGATTTCAGATCAAATGCTTCGGGTGCACTCAATTGCATCTTCGCGGCTAATTGATATGCCGCGATGCGCGAACGAAGCTGTGCATCATGTGGATGTTCGGCGGCGAAAGATTCATTCCATTGCTGCAACAATTCGAGCCCTTGTTGGTCTGCGTTTCCTTGGGCGAAACCGAATTGGCTCGCGGGGCGAAGATTGGGAATCGGTTCGGGAGCGGCCGCGTTGAGCATCAAGCCTTGATACTTCACAGGGAGAAAGCCAGAACTAAAATTGCCTCGTTGGTTGTAGGGTAAGCCACGCGGATCCGGCAGCACGACAAACGTAGGTAAGTTATCGACCAAGTTGCCAAGCGCATAAGAAATCCACGCTCCAAAACATGGAAAACCGGGCAAGGTGAAGCCCGTGTTCATCATGTAACTACCAGGGCCGTGCACGTTTGTCTTGGAGGCCATCGACATGATGAATGCCATCTTGTCGACCCATTTGGCTTGATGCGGAAAGACTTCACTGACCCAACGACCACTCTGACCATACTGCTGAAACTTGAAAGGACTCTTCATTACCGCGCCGGCTGGTGCGGTAAAGCCTTCAGGTTTCTCTTTGGGGCCGAGGCTTTGACCGTGATATTTTTCTAAGGCAGGTTTGTAATCGAAGGTATCCATCGGGCTGGCACCACCATTCATGAATAATTGAATGACGCGCCGCACCCGCGGCCGATGATGTAAGCCCCCATCCGCTCGAACTAACAGCTCTCCCCCCAGAGATGGTTGCAGCGATTCTGATGCGTTTGTGGCTTCATCACCACGCACTGGATCGCGACTCAACAGAGAGGCCAAGGCGAGCCAACTGAAGCTCTCACCTGCATGCCGCATCCATTCCCGACGACAAGGTTTTGTTATTGATGTCTGTTCGCTCATGGCTCGAGTTTCTTGGTTCAACGGAATGTCAAAAATTCGTTGCTATTGATTAAAACGCGCATCAACGCCGCCAGATCATATTGCGTTGCAAACTCAGTAGCCTTCAAGCGTTCTTGTTCTGTGGGCTCACGCAAATAAAGTGTTTTGAACGCATAACCAAGCGGATCATCTGGTTGTTGACGGCGACAATCATGGGCGAGTTCGCTGGCGGCGTATAGAACAAAGTCATGATTCCACAACGCAAGCGCTTGTAACGGCGAAGCCGTCGGTGTGCGAATGGGGGTGAGCTGTGCAGCATCTGGAAAATCAAGAGCTTCCATGAATGGATCTTGAATCCCGCGATACACAAATCGATAAATCGTTCGGCGATGTGCGACAGGTTGGGCCCAATCGAAATTGCTGTAATCAACCGAGGGTGTAATTTGAATGCCAGGCCCAAGCTTGAACCATTGAGCTGCCGGTCCACCGGCTTGTTTGTCTAGCGAACGGGCCAAATGCAGCAACGAATCGCGGAAAGTTTCAGCATCAAGTCTTCCAGACGGTCCTCGCCAAATCAGCCGATTATCCGGATCAACGGCTGAAGCTTCAGGGCGTAATTCGGAACTCCGTTGATAAGCCTCACTCGTGACAATGAGTCGGTGGATATGTTTCAGAGATCCACCACTCTTTCTAAGTTCAGCGGCTAACCAATCCAATAGTTCTGGATGCGACGGCAACGAACCCATCCGCCCGAAGTCATTCGGAGTATCCACTAGGCCTTTGCCAAAATGATGTTGCCATAATCGATTGACGATGCTGCGCCAAAACAGAGGATTGTCAGAATGCGTTACCCAACGCGCCAACTCCATTCTTCGCTGCGCTTCACTGTTGACCGCATCACTTTGGAAGCGACTGGGAGCGTGTGACAGGCATGACATAACACCAGGCACTGCTTCATCGGCTGGTTTCGCGACATCGCCGCGTTTGAGCAGAAAGACTTTCTTGGGTGTCGTCCAAGGTGCATAGAACGGACTCTCTGTCAACGATTCAAATTGAGGAGAAGTGGCATAAACGTAACTTGCTGGAGGGAGCGAGTTGAGGACTTCGATGGCCTGCTGCTTGGCGACAAAAGCAGCTAACGATAATTGCTCGACGTCGCTCCGTTGATCGCGCGGAATCGCTATAGCATCGAGGACATCTTGAGGCAAAAGAGTTTGTTGTGGATTGTTGTCCGAGGAAAGGCTCAACCGAAATTTGCCAATGGTGTGAGAGCCACCGTGCAACTGCCGAAGTTGCACGATGAGTTTGTCTTTAGGGCTTATTGCGACCGGTGCTGCAAACTGGAAAACGGCACGATGATCTTTGCCTACTTCTGGAAAAATACCCCAAGCGGTACTGGGGTTTCCATCGATGGCGTGGGCAATCGTCCAGCTTGTTTGATCAAAGTCAGCCATAGCTTGGACGATGGGAACGCGGACAGGCGTTGTTGATCCTTCTTTGAGATGTTCGACGATGAATTCACTCAAATGGAGGTTTCCATTGTCGTTGCGACCTGGGCCTCCCATGGGAAATGCATCATCGCGAAAAACTTCGAGACGGATACCGGTTACTGAGGTTAAATCGGTACGACCTGTAACTATACATGTTTCCGTTGCAGGGCGCGGACCAGTGGCCAAGACAACATGATCGTCGAGCACTTTGATTTCGGTTCCTTCGAGAGCTAGAACCATTTCTTCTAGCAGAGGTGCCCATTGAGTCCGTTGCTGTTGATTGCGTTGTTCCCAATCAGCGACCAGCTTTTGCACTGTGATTGTTAATAGTTGGCTTGCGTCACGCGTTTCGGCGGCTTGCTGCAGTTTGCGGGCCGCTTGCCGACGTGTTCCTACAGTGACATCACGATCATAGGGAACGTTGCCACGGCCAACCCCTGCAAAAACTGCCTGCATCGCGTAGTAATCGCTTTGCGGTATTGGATCGAACTTATGATTGTGACAACGAGAGCAATGAACGGTAGAACTTAAGAGTACCGATGAAACTTGCGTCACCATTTCATCGCGATCGATGTAGTCGAACGTTGTTTGGGCTGTCGCAGCAGTGCTATGATCCCAAGGTCCAGCGGCCAAGAAGCCGAGAGCGGGTATAAGGTCGGTGCGGTTGGGATAGAAAACGTCCGCCGCCAGTTGTTCTTGAACCCATCGATCCCAAGGTGTATCACCATTGAGCGATTGAATGACATAATCGCGGTAGGGCCAAGCGTTAATACGAATCACATCATGTTCGAAACCATGTGTGTCCGCAAAGTGAATCCAATCGAACCAGTGACGAGCCCAGCGTTCACCATAATGAGGAGAGGCCAGCAAGCGGTCGACTACTCGTTCATAGGCATCTGGTGCGTTGTCATTCTGAAATTCAGTCAGTTCTTCGGCCGTTGGAACGACACCATGCAAATCAATCATGAGGCGGCGCAGAAGAGAGCGTCGATCAGCAACGGGATTGGTGGTCAATCCAGCCTCGTGAATTCTCTGATTTAGAAATGCGTCGATGGGATGTTGGGATTGCAAGTCCGAGGTAGGCGGAGTAACAGCTTGTATGGGGAGATAGGACCACCAAGGTTCGGCGGTAGTCGTTTCGGCTCGCGCGGTGCGAGGATCAATGGCACCTTGGGTAATCCATTGTTGCAGCGTGGAGATTTGTTCTGGGGATAACGATTCTTCGGGTGGCATTTTGAGATCAGCGATCTCGCCGCGAACCGCTTGCAGCAACAAGCTGTTTTCTGGTTTTCCCGGGACAATTGCTGGGCCTCGGTCACCACCCACCTTCCAACCGCTGGCGAAATCGAGTGCCAGGTTACCGCTAATTTCTTGGTCATGGGAGTGACAGGAGAAACAGCGTTCTTTAAGAATAGGTAAAACGTTCTCCTCGAAAAAGGCAACTTGAGCTGGATCAAGTTTTTCGGCATTTGAATCGGGGCGTACGGAGTTTTCGTTCTCAGCAGAGATCTCGTTCGCAACAGGTTCTTGGCCCAATACACATTCGGAATGGATGTTGACTGCCAGAAACAGCCAAAGCACTGCAACGAAGTACCGAAGTGCACGAAAAAGATTGGGTGGACGCATGGATCAATCGGAGCGGAAGCCGAAGAGGAATTGGAGGGACGTGAACCGTGGCGGTGGGATATCCATCTTAACATGGTTCACTAGGACAGGGAATCATTTTCCCCAAATATGGGTGAGGTAGCGGTCGGCAAGACTGCTTTTTGTGGGCCAGAATAAGACGCGGCGAACAAACGCACGTGGAAGGAAAAGAAAATGCGGAAGTCATTGGGGGAAATCGAGTTACGTAGCGGTGAGAAACTCGAATGTTTTTTGGAGCCCGAGTTGTCGGCTGCGGAATTTGTCGACGTTCTGGTGCGATCGACACTTTCTGAGCGTCGCCCTGTCGATAAGCCTGAAGTGATCGAGGGAATGTTGCGGAACGCCGCTATAATTGTGACTGCGCGAAATACTGCTGGATTATTAGTAGGGGTATCGCGTGCCATCACTGATTTTAGTTATTGTACTTATCTCTCAGACTTAGCAGTGGATGTCGCCTATCAACGAGGTGGGGCAGGGTGGGAGTTGGTGCGGAGAACGCATCAAGCTGCTGGGCTGCAGACGATGTTGGTTTTATTGGCCGCACCTGCTGCGAGAGAGTATTACGGCAAAATTGGGATGACAAAACACGAGAGCGCTTGGATCATTCCTCGCACATAATCAAATAGAGGACATTGCTCATGTTGGTGTTCGGAACAGGTTACTACTTCAAGGCAAAGAAAGCTACGCAACGCGGCTTTTGTTCGACCTGCGGCAAGTATAGCAAAATGACAAGCTGGAGCGGCATGTCCTTCTTTCATCTCTACTTCATTCCAATTATTCCGATCAGCAGTTATCAGCGAATTCACAAGTATTGCAGCAATTGCAACAACGGTTTGACCTTTCCGCCACCGAAACACGAGGAGATCACGCTCAAAATCAAAGAGCAATCCGCCATGGCTCTCTTGGCCCTGCAGGATGGAGAGGAATTCGTTCCGGACGTCGACGACGAGCCAACGGATGCTCTTTCGTTTTTGGAAGGAGCAGCGGATTGGTTGTATGCTGCCAAGGAAAAAGAGTTTTGCTTACAGTTCTTGCAGCAATTGAATCGTCCCGAATGTCGCTTTGCCGAGGCGATGATTACGGCGTTCCTCTACATGATGGATGGAGATCTCAATAAGTCCGCCGAACATTATCTATTGGCCGCCAAAGCCAGTCCGAATGATTACCGAGGTCACTTGCGAGCGGCAAATGTTTTAGTTGAGCAAAAAAAACTCGATCAAGCGATCACCGAATATCAAGCCGCCGCTGTAGCAGCGGCGGCCGAACATGCTGACATGCGAGTGAACATTCTCTATTTGATGGCTGATACTTTGACCAAGCAAAAACGCTTTCTGGAAGCCAGTAAGGCTTACGATGAAATTGTGCAGTATCGCCCCGAATACCTAAACGATAAAGAGTTCGTTAAGTTGATGAACAAAGCGAAAAAGAAAGCGGGCGTCTAGCTTCCTTTCTTGGATGTTTTGTCCATGACTTCCTGAATCCAGGCTTTCATCAGCGTGGCAAATGCCAAGTTATATTCACCCTTTTGCATCGCTTTCATGCTATCTGGCTCGGTAGCGTGTTTGTGAAAGAGATGATCGGAATCAGGCAGCGTGAGGCTGCGGGCTGTATCAGGTTTTGCACGATTGACGATGTCGGCAATCAGTTTATGGTCGACATCGTAGGTTACAAAATCGCTTGCACCACGAACCGCAAGGACATGAGCGTTGCATTGAGTCCAATAGCTGGGCATGTTCTCCTGTCCAAGTTGCCGCCAGAATTCGAGCGATTTACCGTTGAACTGGCCATTGGGGAACAAGGCATCGATCAACGGTTTGAGTTCGGGGTGCGATTTGTTGACTTCTTCTGGTGATTTATTTTCTAAGAACACTAAGGCGAGAGCACGTGAGCCTAATCTGACGCGTTCGTCAGTATTCTCATAGTTATCGCCAGCCACCAGCCCCTGGTAGCGAAGTGTGTCCAAAAGATATTCGTACCATGTGCGAGATGCGGCACCATAGACGGCGATTCCGCGGACGGGGTTCTCTGAAGCGATGATAGGACCAAAGGCACCACCCATGCTATGTCCAAAAATGAAGACGTTGTCCGTGTCCACTTCCGGCATCTCTTTGAGTTGCTTCAATGCTTGGCGATAGATATCGATTTCAGTGGTAAAGTCGAGGTCGGCGAATGGTCCCCCTTCACTATCGCCTACGCCTGGCTTCTCGACCCGAATCGTCACAAAGTTCGAGTTCGCGAATTCGTAAAGCAAAGGACCGTTGAGGGTTGTAACATCACCTTTCGATCCTTCCAAGGTAAAGTCATATGATACGGGAGAAAAGCCTTGAATGAACATGAAGCCAGGATACTTCCCCGCCTTGCGTGGCCGCGTGATAATCGTCCGCATGCGCTGGCCGTTGCTAGTGACATGTTGATAGAGAACTTCGTAGTTGGCATTGCCCGGGTCGCGAGTTTTTTCAGTAACAGTGCCAGTTAATTCCAGCTTCTCAGCCTTGCGAATGACGCTGACGGTAAAACTCTTTCCCGCAACAAGTTCGCGGACGCGGGACGGCGTATCTTTGAAAAGGAGAGGTTTTCCATCAAGCGCGATGATGATGTCGTCTTTTAGAATTCCCGCACTCGCAGCTGTTTTTTCTGGAACAACTTCGGTTGCCAAAATCCCAACACCCTCGTCAAGTTTGTGAGTCTTCGCATAGCTTGGTGGGACCGGCGCAAAGGCCAGGCCCAGTACCGCGCGGCGTGGCAACGGTTCATCATTGGCAGTCACAACGGAGAATGAATGCAAGAACAAGATGCCTAACAGGATGGGAATAAAACGTGTGCTCATGGGGTATTCCAAAGGGTTCAAAATGTAATCCACTTCAAGGTGGCTGATACAAAAGCGAGGACATGGGACATCGTCCAGCCAGCAGAAAGACCGAGTCTTAAGATTAAGCCTCCTACCAAAAGAGCGGCCGTTGCGCTGAAGGCAAGTTTCTTGGATGCTGCCCAAGAGAATGTTGGACGGCTCGACTGTTCCAGTTCGCCGCGCAATGATTCGATGGAGCCCAATTGTTTGCGCGCGATTTCAAAGGCTGCTTCTTGTGTTGCCCCGTTGGCGACATGGTCTTCGACAACACAGTGGAGGTAATCTTCGATCTCCGCTTGATAAGCGCGACGAGAAAACCAACTTCCACACGTCTTACGAGCCAACATGGAGACTTCGCGATCTAGGTCGAACATGGGCGCAGCTCCCGAACGCTTTCCAGGATCATGTGGATGCGTTTCCAGTTATCTCGCAAGCGAACCAATTCTGCGGAACCATGTTTTTTCAGGCGATAGTACTTTCGCTTGCGGCCACTTTCGGCTTTCCCCCAATACGATTCAATCAGCTTTTGTTTTTCGAGCCGATGTAGGATGGGGTAAAGCATGCCATCGGTCCATTCCAGTTCGCCACGAGTCAGCTCATTGACCCGTTGGATGATGGCGTAGCCGTAGCTGTCCCCTTGGTTCAGAATGGTCAAGATGAGTGGGGTTGCTGAGGCAGCGATAAAATCTTTTGACAAATCGGCCATAAGTTACCAGCTCTTGAAATAGCGGAGACGCAGCGGAAATGGAGCGGAAGTCGGCTTTTTTCAGCAATACGACGGCATGATACATAGGAGTTCTATGTATTGGGGAGAAAATGCGAAAAAATGGGCACATCGCTTCGCCCACTAGATTATCGCCCGTGCTGATGTGGCCTGAACGTATGCATCGTTCGGGGCAAGTTGGGGATAGCACGGTCTTAACCGAGCCTTCATCGGAACTTCGTTTCAAGGAGGTTTAATGACGCCCTGTTGGTTATACTATGGAGGCCTGCCTCGAAGATTGTTTTCTACGGAACAACTTCTTCGCGTTTTCCCGCCATAGATTTTCCTGCCCATGTTGTGGAGCCTAGTTTTGAAGAAGAGTATTGAGTTTTTCCGCGTTGTATTGGTTGCGTTGGTTGGTTGCTTGTCGCTGAATTCGGCCGTGGCCCACGAAGGGCATGAGCATGCAGATGGTGATGATAAGGTCACTGGTAAAGCGACTGGCTTTGTCTTTCATGATCGCAATGGAGATCAAAAGCGCGATGATGGGGAAGAAGGGCTAGCCGATATCAAGGTTTCCAACGGTCGACAAATAGTGAAGACCGATGCCCAAGGGAAATACACTCTCCCTGTTACCGATGACACGATTGTTTTTGTCATCAAGCCGCGCAACTGGATGACTCCGCTTACTGAACATAAGCTTCCGAAGTTCTATTACATTCACAAGCCGAAAGGCTCACCTGATTCTCGCTTCCCAGGCGTTATGCCTACCGGTCCATTGCCTGCTTCCATTGATTTTCCATTGACGCCTCAGGCCGAGCCAGATTCGTTTAAGGCCTTGTTCTTCGGCGATACTCAACCGCGAGATATCAAAGAAGTTGAGTACATCGCGCATGATGTGGTGGAACAAGTGATTGCCGAGAATGCTCATGGAGCATCTTTTGGGGTAACGTTGGGCGACATCGTGTTTGATGATCTTTCGGTGATGAAGCCTTTGAATCAAGCGATCGCTCTGATCGATATTCCTTGGTACAACGTGCTCGGCAATCACGATATGAATTACGACGCTGCGGACGATGAGCATTCCGACGAGACGTTTGAAAGTATCTACGGGCCATCGTATTACAGTTTTGATCATGGAACGGTGCATTTCATGGTGGTCGACGATGTGACCTGGCACGGACCCAAAGATGGGCAAAAAGGAAAGTATACGGCTGGGTTAGGGGCGAAGCAGATGGAGTTCATTCGCAACGACTTGGCGATGATTCCCGAAAACCAATTGGTCGTATTGATGATGCATATCCCGTTGATTGAAGTAGAGGATCGGCAAGAGTTGTACCGTCTGATCGAAAAACGCCCTTTTGCGTTGAGCATTTCGGCACATACGCATTACATGGAGCATGTATTCATCGGCAAAGAAGATGGCTGGATGGGACCTGAGCCTCATCATCATGTGATCAATGTTACGGTGTGCGGTAGCTGGTGGAGTGGTGCGGCAGACGAACGCGGAATTCCGCACGCAACGATGAGTGATGGTGGTCCAAATGGTTATTCCATCTTTACGTTCGACGGTACGAACTATGACATTGAGTTTCGTGGAGCGAGTCGGCCTGCAAGTTATCAGATGTTGATCGATGCTCCAGAACGGGTTGCCTCGAATGCAGCGGAAGCCACTACGGTTGTTGCCAACGTCTTTGGTGCTTCGGAAAAGTGGAAAGTCGAAATGCGACTTGCATCGGATATGCCGTGGGTTGCGATGGAGAATGGTCGCATGGCAGATCCCTATTTCAATCGTCTGAAAGAGCTGGAAAAAGCTCCAACACCTCCACCGGGTCGCACTCTCCCTTCCCCGCAGTTGAGCAATCATATTTGGAAAGGGAAGTTGCCAGCGGGACTTAAGCCTGGTGGCTACAAAATCGAGATCCAAGTTACGGATCCGAAAGGTAAGGTGGTGACTGATCACCGAATCTTGTGGATTGATGCCGCCAAATAATTGAAGGCCAGGCAATTCGTTCTAGAACAAAAAAGGTTGTCTTCGCTGTGCTGCGGAGGCAACCTTTTTTCATGGAGTGGTTTCGGGAGTTGCCGTTTTTGGCAACGACCGTCTTTTGAAACTAACGGGCCAAAGCGGGGATGCGAGCTTCTCCGCCAAGGTTCATCGTAGGAATCGCGGACAAGCAAGCCGTGGCAGCATGAACTTGTCCATAATGTAATTGGGCCATCATGCGAGTGTGTTGCTCCAGCATAATGAGTCCGATTTGCTGCTCGGTCAAAAAGCCTTCGCGAATGGCGAGGCGTTCGAACGAGAGATGGTTTTGATCTTGGAGTTGAAGCAAGCGACGCATCTGCTTCATGTTGAGGAAGCCCATCTCGATAGCAAGTTGTTCGAGTTGAGGGCGACATTTGAGTGCTGTTTCGATGCGATCGATGCACTCGTCGGCTGAAAACTGGCCTTGGCGAAATTGATCAATGATCTCTAACACAACGGATCTCCCATGTATGCCTGGGTCGCATTGCCTGGTTGGTGTACGGCATCGAGTGAAGACTACTCGGGATAAGACCGACACCCTATCAAACAAAAGTAGGTCTTATCGAGGATGCGAGCGGCGAAGTGGGGGGGAATCGATTCGACATTTAGGTAATCACCCCCTCAGGCAGGTAAAAGAATGAGGGTTGTAGCGATTGTGCGGTGGTTTGTGGTTAAGATTTGGAATTGAAAGCTGCCATGTCAGCGACAAGGGATTCGAAGCTTGGTTGTGAAGCAGTAACCATGACCGAGGCGCCTAAGGCGGAGGCTTCAGCGGCAATTTGTGGACTTAGTGAGGCGGAGCGAAGGGTGCTGAAGCGTTTGCCCAAAAGGTTTGCGGCAGAACGGGCGATTGCCGAACTGGTAAGGGTGATCCACATCTCTTCTGTTCGTTCTAAGAGCTCCGTGATTTGTGGGGAAAGATTAAGGACATCGGTGCTTTCGTATACGTTCAGCTCGCTAAATCCTCCACAGCGTTGCGGCAGAATCTCTCGCAAGGAATCTTTGGATCTTGTTCCACGGACCCATAACACATGACTGTTGTGGTCGACTGGAAGTGTCTCTGCCAGTGATCGCGCGTTTGGTTCTGGCGGTAGAAAATCGCATAATAGATTCCAGCGTTTCAGTGCATCGGCAGTTGCGGTCCCCACACAAGCAAACTTGGTACGAGCAAACGAGCGGGCATCGAGCCCAACCGCTTCGCGAAGTCTAAAGTAACAATCGACACCGTTTACACTGGTGAAAATGATCCAGGCGAAGGGTTCTACAGTTTGCAGTGATGCTCGCAGTGTTTCAGTGGGGGAAACGCATGAAATGCGAATCAATGGTTGATGAATCACATTTGCTCCTTGTTCTGAGAGGAGCTGAGCGAGTCGATCGTTGTCACCTTCAGCTCGTGTTACGATCACGGTTTGACCGTGTAGAGGTAATGGAGTTAGCTGGAAAGAAGATAGATGAGGCATAATGATCGAAGCAATGTTTTCCGGGTGAGCAACTTCACCGACGACAACTAAGACGGGTGGACGCAACTTATTGCTCGGAGTTAGTTCTTCAGCGACTTGTGCCAAGGTGGTGTGAATGATCTGTTGATCGGGCCATGATACACGGCGAATCAGAGCAGCGGGGGTTGAGCCAAGTTTACCTGCTTTGATCAATTGGCGACTCCAAGAGGCCGCTGTTGTGACGCCCATATAAAAGACAAGTGTTCCGGGAAAGCGAGCCAATGAATCCCAATCCAATTCGTCGGAATTTTCTGCTTGTTGTCCGGTAACAAGAGCGACAGCTGAGGCGTGGTCCCGATGAGTCAACGGCATTCCGGTATAGGCGGGTAAGGCTAAAGCGGCGGTGATGCCCGGAATGATTTCAGCTTTGATGCCATGTTCGGACAGGAACTCTAGTTCTTCTGCAGTGCGGGCGAAAACGGCTGGGTCACCTCCCTTCAGTCGGACGACTCTTTTTCCATCCTGGTAATGGCGAAGCATTTCTTGGTGGATTTCGGCCTGTTTCCAGATTCTGCTTTGGCCATGTTTGCCTACATTGATGCAACGGCAATGGGGAGAAGCAAATTGGAGCAAATCGGGATTTACCAAGCCATCGTAGAGGACAACATCGGCGGATTTCAGCCATTTCCAGCCGCGCATGGTGAGCAAATCGGCTGCTCCAGGGCCGGCCCCAACCAAGGCCATGGCAGGTGAAGGTAGGGAAGGGGGGATGGAATCGGGGGGCATTTTGCAGTCCAGAGAGGGGGAATTCGATGGAAAATTGTTCGAACGGGGGGATTCAGTCACCTGGGCGATAGCTTTCGGAAAAGCAAAATGAGCTAGACAGATTGGCCGATAAAGGTCATTATATTGCGTTTCCGAACAAGCATAACGTCCTAACAGATATGGTTTGAGGTCTTAGAATCGAATGCCAACCACCACAAGTGCCAAGAAGCGTCATCGTCAAAGTCTGGAAAACCGAGCCAAGAATCGCGCGGTAAAGAGCACATTGAAGACTGCAGTTCGTAAGTTGCATGATGCTACAAAAGCTGGTGGAACTGGCGCGAAAGATATGCTGCCATCGGTTTATAAAGCTTTGGATCAAGCTGCCGCGAAGGGTGTTATCCATCCTAACAAGGCGTCGCGTTCCAAGGCTCGTTTGAATGCCATGGTTAAGAACGCTGCTGGCAAGTAGGCAGTTTTTGTCTGCTTAACTCAAGCGAATTCAGAATCAACAAAAACCGCAGCGATGAAATTTTCTCGCTGCGGTTTTTTTCGTTTTTATCGTTATACCATGGTGGTTTTCGTAGCTCTTACTTCGTACTTCGTAATTCGTCGTCGTAATCGTAATCTAAGGACTGACTTGCAAACGACCACGACCACGATCACGATGACGATGACGATGACGATCACCGCTGCGCTGAGTACGAAGTAGGAGCTACGTCGAGATTGGTACGGTTATCTCAACCGAGCTTCCGTCAATTCGACTGCCCTGAGCATCGCTTTCGATTTATTCATCGTCTCATTATATTCGCTAGTCGGCTCGCTATCGGCCACGATCCCAGCTCCGGCCTGGATATAGATTTTACCAGGGGTCATCACCATCGTTCGCAATGCAATACAGGTATCCATATTGCCGCCGTAGTCGAAATATCCGACCGCTCCGGCATATGGCCCACGTCGCGTCGGTTCGATTTCATCGAGGATCTGCATAGCGCGAACTTTGGGAGCCCCGCTTACGGTCC
>Ga0075158_10000118_pt1 | contig 56980 bp, 32 predicted proteins | sample JI91814BDNA_FD_70968 | JGI IMG/M metagenome (GOLD analysis project Ga0075158, IMG submission 70968) | Wastewater effluent complex algal communities from Wisconsin, to seasonally profile nutrient transformation and Carbon sequestration -... | ecosystem: Engineered > WWTP > Effluent > Algae... | reverse complement strand
TTCTCCACTCCTTTGGAAGAAATCTGTGTCCGCAAGAAATTGACATCCACCAAGGAGGGGCGTTGCGAAATGATCTCGATCGCTGCATCGTCGACCGCCGTTTCACTCAAATCCAGCTCGGCGAGTTTTTCATACTTTTCAATAACCCGTAGCCCCTCGGATGTTACCTTCGTTCCACGAATCTTGAGCTTTACTAAATCTTTCGCTTCTGCAAATGTGGCTAATCCAGAATCTGAAATCGGTGCTTGAAACAGATCGAGCTCTTTGAGTTTCTTGAGCTCACCTAAAGAGACAACACCAACATCAGTGACTTGACTTCTGGGCAACACCAACAACTGCAAGTCGATAAGCGGTTTAAGAAAAGCGACTCCCTCATCCGTCACATTTTCACCGTTGACCAACAAGCTCTTGAGTTTCGTAAAGGTGGCGATTGCTTCGAGCCCCGCATTGCCAATGTCAGAACAATCGCGCAGATCGAGCACCTCAAGCTCGGTCAAGCTGCTCAATTTTTTGACACCAGCGGCTGTCACGCCAGTGCCACGCAAACGCAATTTCTTGAGCGTGGTGATTTTCGTAAGCTCTTCGAGGTTGTCATCAGTAAACTTCGAACCCTCTAAACTGAGATCTTCTAATTTCTTGAGCGACAACAGCAACGGGAGTGAGTCGTTGTCGATCGACGATTTCATCGCCACAGTGAGCGTCTTCAAATTGGGATGCCCGGCAATGGCAGCCATCATCGGATTATCAACTTGCTCGCCAGAGAGAATCAGAGTCTCGACAAAAGGTAAGCCATAGAGCCAACCCATTTGCTCATGAGTCCCGCCACCCGCTTTGCGAAAATCAATGAATATAATTTGCCCATCGTCGTTGGTCTTTACTTCGATATCCGGCAAGGCTTCCAGTTGATCGCGCAGATTCAAATCTTCGGTGCGTGAAAAGCGGCGAGAATCATAACGCCCAGGCTGCGGTACACCAGCTTGAATGGTCATCGGTCGCGGGGCCATTCGAGGCATGCGGCTCTCGCGTTTATCTTCTTGCTTTTTGCATCCAATTACCGCAATGAGCCCGATCACGACGCACATCTTCCAACGCATATACGACTGATACCTTATCTCACAAAGAGGAGCGAAGTGGTTCCGGTTTAAAGTTTCATCACAGAGTAACGGCTAGAAAAGAGCGAAGTCTATCCCCGCAGGCAACTTCCAGCCATTTTAGTTCCACCGAACACCTTCGTTTCGGCGGCTTGATCCGTTAAGTTGATGCGAACGGGCAATACGATCAGTTGCCTCTGTCGTTCTCTCAATCCATCCAACTTCGCTCCGATTTTGGCCGGTTTTACAAATCCGCAGCCACAACGCCCCAAACAATGGAAAACAAAGCCCCCTTAAGAATCGACGTCGCGCTGCTCCCTGACAATGCACAGCACTTTTCGTTGGCTGGCGGCTTGGCGATTGTGATTGACACCCTGCGATTTACGACATCGGCGATCACGGCGATGGCAGCCGGTGCTCGACAGGTTCAAACTTGTACGACGGTAGCTGAAGCCTTAGCGGCGCGAAACAAAGATGCGTCTCTATTGCTGTGCGGTGAACGAGGCGGCACAAAAATTGACGGATTCGATTTGGGGAATTCGCCACTGGAGTATCAACGCCCAAGAATCGCCGAGCGTTGTTTGTTGTTTTCTACAACCAACGGCACAGTCGCTGTCGATGTGGCTCACAAAGCTCAGAGTGCCGAGATTGTCTTGGGTGCATTAGTGAATCGTTCAGCGGTCGCGCGGCGTGCGGTCGATTTCCTCGAGCATTCGGCTTGCCCTGGCTCACCGGATCTACATCATACGCAAGCTGCGCTCACATTTGTGTGTGCGGGAACCGATGGATTGGTTGCGGGCGAAGATGTGCTAACAGCCGGTGCGATGCTGGATGCAATTCACGATCAATTGGTTGCCGCTGAGCGTGATAGTAGCGGCTTGATATTCTCGGATTCCGCGTTGATTGCGCGAGCGTTATGGAAATCGGTGAGTTCCAATGCAGCGCTGGGCAATTCGTTGACGGAGCGAATCGTGTCGTTTTTTCATCAAGTTCGCGGTGGTGCGAAATTGGTGGAACTCGGTTTTGGTCCCGACTTAACTGCGGCAGCTGCTGTGGATACGTTCGATGCGGTGCCTCGATACAAGAAAGACGATGGTTGCGAAGCGGTGGTGTTTCGGTAGCCCGCTAAGCCATGATAACTAAAGGAATGCCTTATCTCGACCTCCGTCCGTAGCTCCTACGTCGTGATCGTACTTCGTCATCCTACTTCGTGATCGTCATCGTCATCGTCATCGCAATCGACCTCCTTTTCGCTCTACCGCGTTCCCTCCCCCAACTCCGCTTCTTCGGTCGACGAGATCATCGTCCGTTGCCAACTGGTCGAGGACACTTTCCAGTTCGGGTCATCTTTTCGAATGAGATCCACGATGCCTGGCAAATGCGCGGCACCATAGAGAATATAGATTTTGTCGTTTTTGTCTGCCAAGAGTTGACCAGCGACATAGCGATTGCGGTATTGCAGAATGAGCTTCTCTTGTTGGCTACCACGTTCGCGATGGCTGAAATGATAGTTGAGAAATCCGCGAGTTAAGATACCGACGATCTTCTGTTGTTCGGGAGAAATCCCGTGCAGCCATTTCATCATGGCGGACATGCTTTCGGTAGCGTTTTTGGCGGCCGTCTTGGGATGTAGAGTCATATCTTCGGAGGCTGCAAACTCAGGATCATTCGCCAGCAAGCGTTCGTATTCTTTCTTGAGTTGCAGGGCATCGACATCGGTCTCGATGACTTGTTCAGGATTCGTTTTGGAATGTTGATCTAGCAGACCGAAATAGTCGACTTGAAAGGTTAAGCCGCAGAGATCGGCCAGCTGTTTGTAATGATCATTCATTTCTCCTCCACCTCCCATGTAGGCCGAGAGAAATTCATCACCTTCACCTGGCGCTGGCTTAATTCCTTCATAGCGAATGTGGTAGCCGTCTGCGATGGCACGTTCGACATCGTAGGCAACGGATTTGTAAAACACTTCCGAGCCGATGTGGATCATTCCTTGCAGCACAATGGTTCGGTCGCCATTGGTCAACACAATGCGAGGAACAGTAAGCGGTTTAACGTTGACTAAAATCGCGCAACCGTAGATCGGCAGTGCGATCAAAAACGCGCTGGCCATCGTGACGCCGAGCGCAGTGCGAGTATACAAGCTTAAGCCGGAATAGCCTGGACGATCGCGATGCCATATTCGGCGCAATGCGAAAATGGGAAGTGCAATAAAGCAGCTTACTGCAAAGATCCCAAGCACAAACCACCAAGTGCCAGCCAGTAGAATGGGGAGCGATACGAGAAATAAGCTGACCAGAACAAACCAGATGATGGCGATGATCCCAATCCGTAGTTGTTCAATCCAACTTATCTCTCGCGACATTCCATGATCCCTTCCTTGAATTCACTGTGAGCTTTTGGTTCTTGTGTGCGATGCGATCTCGATTACAAAGCTCGCAGCAAACTGGTGACGAGCTCATCGACATTTTTCAAGATCGCTTCATCGCCAGCCGCTTCGGCTTCGGCAATGCGGCGAACGATCGCGGAGCCGACGATAACACCGTCGGCAACTGGAGCCAAAACCTTCACATGTTCAGGTTGGCTAATCCCGAAGCCAATGCAGATAGGCAGCGTGGTTCGTTGACGTAACCAGGTTACTTGGTCGAGTAGACCTGGAGGTAACTCTTGGCGTTCGCCGGTGATACCGGTCACGGAGACGAAGTAGATAAAGCCGCTGCTGCGTTCGGCGATACGCACAGCTCGTTCGCGAGGCGTGGTCGGTGTAACCAATTGGATCAGGTTAAAATCTTCACCTTTGCAGACCGCCGCGAGTTCATCGCATTCTTCCACTAACAAATCGGGAACGATGGCACCGCACAAGCCAGCTTGTTTGGCTTCATGCACAAACTGTTTAGGACCTTTGCGAAACACGACGGCATAGCTGAGCATCGTCACCAGTGGCATCTTCACGGTGGGCGAGGTTGCCTTGACCATTTCGAAGATTTGCTTCAGCTTGATATGCCTTCCTAATGCACGAGTGTACGAAGCTTGAATTACTGGTCCATCGGCAATGGGATCGCTGTAGGGGATTCCGATTTCAGCGATAGAACAACCAAGCTGATCCAAGCGCTTCAAAAGTTTTGAAGTGCACTCTAAACTGGGATCACCGGCTGTTACGAATGGGATAAAGGCCTTTTTCTTTTCAGCTCGTAAACGAACGAACAAATCATCCAAAATGGTCATACGAAGTCAATATTTCTGTGAGCGATGTAAGGAATAGGAGTTGAGGTCGAACTTCGATCCAGTGAATGGAGCGAGAGTTGACAACGGGCGAGCAGACCATTGAAATCAATCGATGGCCGTTCCTTTGAGACGAGCGATTTCGGCGGCATCTTTATCACCTCGGCCTGACAAGCAGATAACGAGATGCTGATTGGGCGACATGGTCTTTGCGATTTCAACAGCCTTCGCAATCGCATGACATGTTTCGAGAGCAGGCAAGATACCTTCGTTGCGAGCGAGAAGGTCGAAGGCTTGCAGTGCTTCATCATCGCGACAATCGATATAGTCGACGCGATGCGTATCTTTCCAATAGCTATGCTCAGGTCCCACGCCTGGATAATCGAGACCAGCCGAGATGGAATGCACATCGCTGGTTTGACCATCTTCATCTTGCATGACGTAGCTGTAGCTGCCGTGCAATACACCTGGATGACCATGAGAAAGTGGCGAGGCGTGATCGCCTGGTTTTGCACCACGGCCGCCGGCTTCGACACCGATGAGACGCACCCCTTCATCTTCGACGAAGGGGTAGAACATACCGGCAGCGTTGCTGCCACCACCGACACAAGCCACGACAGTGTCAGGGAGTTTACCGAACGATTCGAGACATTGTTGCCGGGCTTCGCGCCCGATAACGGATTGGAAATCGCGAACCATCATCGGAAAGGGATGCGGGCCGATGACGGAGCCGATGATGTAATGAGTGTTTTCAACGCTGCTCATCCAATCGCGCATTGCTTCGTTGACGGCGTCACGCAATGTCTTGGAGCCGCTGGTCACAGGTCGCACTTCTGCTCCGAGGAGCCGCATACTGAAGACGTTGGGCTTTTGTCGGCGGACATCTTCGGCACCCATGTAGACGACGCAGGGGAGGCCGAAGTGAGCGCAGGCGGTGGCTGTGGCGACACCATGTTGACCGGCACCGGTTTCGGCGATGACCCGTTTTTTGCCCATGCGGAGGGTGAGGAGCGTTTGACCGATGGTGTTATTGATTTTGTGAGCGCCGGTGTGATTGACGTCTTCGCGTTTGAGCCAGATTTGGGCACCGCCGATATGGGCGGAGAGTCGTTTAGCGAAATAGAGGGGTGAGGGACGTCCGACGAAGCGTTTTAGAAGGTCATCGAGTTCCGCTTGAAAGGCGGGATCTTTTTTGGCGGATTCGTATTCTTGAACGAGTTCATCTAGGGCGCGGGTGAGGGTTTCGGGAACATAGCGACCACCGAAGGGCCCGAATCTTCCGCGTGGATCGGGAACTTGGGCGGAGGCGTGGGGAGGGTTACCGAGTTGAGCGGAGGACATAGCGGAGATCAACTTTCACAAAAGTGGGGGTTACAAACCGGCTCGACCGGCTATAACCGATTTTCGATCCCCCCAGGCAACCGGTCAATACCGCCCACTGGCCAATACGGTAAACCAGCCTGGATGTTTGACCATCCATACGACGGAACTCGCCCCAAGATACCAACTCCCCCGAAACGGGCCACTCCCCAACCGTCTCACGCTAGTTGCAACCGCAACCGCAAGCCGAATTTGGCCTCCACCTGGCCTTGTACCAGGGGGACGATGACTTACCAGCTACCTCGCAGCCATCGTTAAATTATTCAGCCACGCGAGAATAGAAGATGCCACGCCCAGAAAAAGATCGCTATTATGCGCGTTCCGATCTTAGCTTGCCTGTTCGGCGTATCTCGTCAACCAATCCCGAAATGTCATGATCCAGGTGCAAGCGAACATTGGACTCTTCAAGCACTTTGCGAACGATGGGTATGGAGGGATCGGACATGCTTGCGAAACGACCGATCACATTGAACTTCATTTGTCCATATTTGCTATCGGGATTGTCTTGCAGAATTTTACCTTCCATGGAGTATTTCAGTGCGCGATTGAAATTTACCTCTTCCTTTTCCGCTACAAATGTTACTGGCTGCAGTAAATGGAATGCGCCGTTTTGAAAGGCGAAAGGAACACTTGTTTCTCGTTCGAGAATGGGCACTGTTATCGGGACATTGGTTTCAATAAGATTTGCAACATTGCCGGCTTCAAATCGTGCCTGCAACGACTTAGCGAAGGATTCTCGCTTCTGCGTCTTAGCTTTACCACCGACCAATTGCTTAAACAATTGATCGATCGTTTCTTGGCATTCACGAACTTTTACAAACGCAGGTTCCGTTAGCTGAATTTGATTGCCGCGAGTGTCAATAAACTTCTGAAACATTTCGAGCGTAGTCACGCGCGCACGTTCAGCTTCGATCCTCGCAGCAAAGCTCTTTTTGAAGTCGCTCAATCGCTTTGCATCATCGCCTGTGATTCCGAAAAAATGGCGAACACGCTCATTGTCCGCTACCATGCGAGTTTGCAAAAACGCGCGGTCAGGTACGAGCAGAACAATACCAATGTTGACCGTTTCCCGACGAGCGAGATCGGGGCAATACTGAACGATACTGTAATGGCCTTTAGCTGGATTCATAATTCACCTCGATCAGAGAGGTCTATAGTACGTTGGGGCGGATCAAACAATCTGGATTCGATCGTTTCGGCCACAAATCTCGCTCGTTGAAGCAGAAAGCTAGCAAGAGCCGACCGAACAGGTGAATCCAAATGCCATTGATGCGGGATGAGTCCCACCGCATCCTCAAACTGTGCCCGCGACACATCGCCGAGAATGCTAGCGTAGTGTCGGATTGCGTCTCGGGATATTCTCTTCCGAAACACGGGAAACAACCCAAAGACTTCTTCGTCCTTGATATTGGCAATGGAACTGACACCATTGGTCAATTCACCACCAAATTGGATCGCATGACTGAAATCCATGACTCGCAGGGAGAGCATCCCATCTGCGATGCTTTCCTTACTGAAGAATACATTATCCCAATTTACCCGGAGCTTGGGTAGATAGTGGCGGTCAGTATTGCGTAACCAAGTGTCCACAACCACCAAGCCGGAAATGGCATCAGGGTTATCGATTTTCTCTAGCAAGCGTTTGTTTCCATCCCAAACCGAACCCACTTCGCCACGCGTAGCAAATGCAGGGCCAGGCTCAGCGTTTCCTCCACGAAAGAATGGCAGTTCGTCGAGATCAGATACTTCGATTATTGCGTAATCGAACGTAGGCAGGCCAAGAAGCGCAGCCAAATGAGTGCCGAGCAGATCTTTGACCAAGGCATGTGGTCCGTCTGGATTACCAAGTGCCTTTAGGTAGGCCAACCCAGCATCCGTTCGAACAATAAGTGTTCCCGCACCACTATCCAAATGATCGATGAACTGGGTCACTTCCGTCGGTTGCCAACTTGGACTGGAATGCCACGGTAACTCAATTGTCATGAGTCACGCCGCTTCTTACCCGACTTTTTCGTCGTTGTCTTGGATGCAGGCGGTCCTTGATACAGATTGCATCCTAAGTGCCAGACTTCCAGTTTTTCCCCCGTAACGTGCTTATGCTCGCTAACGAAGGACCAACGAGCCAAATGATCGAAGCACGGCTTTGTTTGTGAACAAGGCAACTCCTCATCCATCTTTGTCCGAAACTCGTTCATTCGATCCTTTATCGAATCTTGATTGACATACACTAGTAGCAAGCCACGTCCCTCGCGTCCCGTTGAATAGCGGCCAATCAATTGAAAAAGAGCGTGACCGGCATTCCGCAGGGTTGATTCAAGAAATTGCGAAATCTGGGTAAACAAGAAGCGGCCTTTCTGCCATGATTAGGGTCTCTAACATCCAAATCAAAGGCAGGAGGCCGCTTAAAATGAGCTTGAAGGATTCAACCGGTCTTTTCAACCCCACCTCCGAAAAAAACACTCCCGAGGAGGCTCTGTTTTGTCTCCAGCAGACACAGGAGCAGGTGCGGCATTTTATTGTTGATGCAGCCCGTTCTGGCATGTCATTCGATGAAGCAGAGCGAAGCGTTTGGGAAATGGTCAAGAAGGTAGGCTTCGTTGCTATGGAGTTGCTACTGAGACTTCAGGGCAATGGGGATCTGGGCAAACAGATCAACGCGTTGAATGACAAGGTACTGGAACGAAGCCCAGTCCCTGTTGCCACGACCGTTCGATCGATTTTCGGACACCAACACTTCAAAGAATTTACCTACAGCTCGGGCAACAAACGCAAGGTAGAACTTTCTCCCATCAGCGCCAGACTTCAACTCCCTGAGCATCAATGGCCCTACCTGTTGCAGGAATTCTCTCAGTTGTTTTGTGTAGACCAAGCATTCAGTCAAGCAGCGAGAAACCTCGAAACTATTTGGGGAAATAAGTTTTCAATCGATACCCTCGAACAAACCAGTCAACGCATAGGTAAGCAAGCGGATCAGTTTCTCGATCACTTGCCAGTTCCTAAGAAAGAGGAAGAGGCTGCCATTCTAGTGGCCTCCGCAGACTGCAAAGGTGTACCACTAGTCAAAAAAGACACCGAGAAGGTAGCAGCCTTTTAGAAAACTAAAAAGAATCCTGGCAATCGACGCGTGGCCACAGTGACAAACGTGTACTCCGTTGATCGATTCGAACGTTCTTCTGAAGACATTGTGGCAGCATTGTTTCGCGATGATAGGGAAGCCGCGGATAACAAATCTAAACACCGCAAACCTAAGCTCAAAAACACAACAGCTCATTTTCCAACCATATGCGTTGACCAAGACGAAGAGATTCACATCAGTGGTATCCACGAAGGAATCGCGTGGCTTACAGAACAGGTGCTGTCGCGACGGCAAACGGACCAGCCTCTAGTGCTGTTGATGGATCGCCAAGAAAGCTTGTGGAACGTTGCGTCCATGCACTTAACGTCCGAAGCGTTTGTTCCCATTCTTGACATTATTCATGTGTCGACTTACGTCTGGAATGCATCAGCGTTACTGTATCACGAGAGATGCGACCGTGAGTCATTTACTCGCGACCGTTTACTAAGACTACTTAAAGGGGAGGTTACCGCCGTCATTCGCGGCATGCGCCGAATGGGAGCCGTGCACGAGCTGAGGGGTGAAAAACTGAATGAACTTGAAAAGATCTGCAACTACTTCGAGAACAACAAGTCTCGAATGAAATATGACCAGTATCACAAGGAGGGTTACCCGATCGCATCGGGCTTCATCGAAGGCATCTGCGGACACCTTGTAAAAGATCGCATGGAGCGAAGCGGCATGAGATGGAAGTTGGAAAGTGCTCGTAATGTGCTCAACATTCGTGCAGAATTTCAAACCGACTACTGAGCCATGTTTCAGCAAACACGAATCAAAGAACAGACGGAAATCGTATACCCAAACAGATCACTTACTGAAGGTTATCAATCACTTGTACTTGCCTGCTAGCATGCGAAATGCCGGTCACGCGCGAGGAAATCGACCCTTCTTCACAAACTTCGAACCTTGCTTCCAAAACTCACTAATTAAAGACGATTGAGAACATCGAGAGGCTGAAAAAGCCCCCTGTAAAACGATAGAATGCAGTGCAGCTTAAAGCGAAGCCTAACTCTGGCGAAAGCATTAGCGATGCATTCGCCAGATCATTAGCCGACACCAAGGCTCAAATGGACCAGATTATTCCGTCGCAACTCAACCACCTTCAACTGAAGAGGATGCAAAAACAGCTCGAAACGAAATACAGAGATAGCATAGAACATGACACTTGGACGGCCTTATTTCGTGGACGAGATATTCTAATTCAGTTCGCATCGACCTACTCCGGTTTACGCTACGAGGATTTTCGCACTCTGATCATTGCTAGAATGCAGGATATGAATCTCATTCCAGAGGGTATGCGGCGAACTTTAGAAAATGCAGTTCTGCATTGAACGCGGGAAAGGCCGCCTTATTCCGAACTACTAACATGAGGTGAACAGTATGTCGAATAGTTCGAGCATTGAAACCCCCATCGGCGGCAAAAGCATGATTGATTGCGTTGAACGCTGGATCAAGAAACGCTATGGCTTCAGCTTACTGGCCACTTTGATTCTGTGGCCGTTGCTCGGTTTGGTTCCACTCTTCGAGTCGATTGTCGTCAATGGCCTGCTGCTTGAAACCTATTGGCAACTTGCCTATCTGAGCATCACCAACGTTATTGCGTTTTACTTTACCATCTCCATCTTAAGGGTCCTCAGTTCTCGTAATCCAGGTGGTAACACATCGCGTATCCTTTTCGGAGACGGCGAAGCTCCCTGGGGAATCAAGCGAATTTTGCTGGTAGCTCTAGCATCGACATTCACGCCTCTTTTCCTCGCCTTCGTCTTTGGTAGTGAGTTTTCTGGTACCGCACTAACGCACATTGGCCTGTCGCTGGTAACAGTGATCGCAAGTGTGGCGATCGGTGTAGGCGGATTATGGGCGCTCGGTTATCTCAAATGCCTCATCTTTGGAAGCCAGAAAGAGTCGGCCAATTACTTTCCATTTGAAGCGATAACAGAGAAAGGATTTTGGCTCTTTCCGAAGTTCCTAGAGAAACTTGAGAAGGTCGCTTCTCGATTCGGTCTTTCCAATATCGACCTTCAGTTCGCCGTCTATCTCGTGCTATTGGCGACCGCTCATTTTCTGATCGCCCGCAATCTTGAAAATGAGCAGTATTGGCTCACTTCCGCACCTTCTATGCTCGTAGCATTGCTATGGCTGGCTTTGATGATGCTTGCGGGACTGGCGAACTACCTCGACCGTTGGCGTATACCACCATTACTCGTTTTCGTCTTGCTGCTCACGGGACTTATGACTCTCAAAGGTTCGACAAAGCCCTTGAAAACCTTTCCCGATAAAGCCAAGAACTCTTTCATTTCCCAAATCCTAAAGACTCGTGAGACTGAAAGTACTGAACTGGATATCCAAACCGATTTGGAAAATCGTCGTCAAGTGATCGCCGAAGAATTGAAGCCTCTTGATAACGATGCCTGGCTTGCGATCTCCAATAGAATGGAGCAGCTTGAAGCCCCACAAAGCAAAAAGGGCAAAACGTTGGTGGTGGTCACCTGCCCTGGCGGCGGCATTCATGCGGCAGCCTGGGCCTCATGTGTGCTGGACCAACTCTCTGAAGAATATGTCGAGTTCAAAGATTCCGTCTGCGTCGTCAGTGGTGTCTCCGGTGGAAGCGTGGCGACACTTATGTTTGTCGGCTCACGCTATGAAGACGAACTGCTAATCAGAATGAAAGTCGGCTCAAATCGGCCAACCACCGACGAAGTCCATCAAGAACTAAAAGAAAAGAGTCCTGCATTAGAGTTGTCCGCTCGTTCTGCGCTGGAAGCGATCGCTGTCGGTGCATCGGTCGATGACCTTTACGGTCTCGTCGGATTTTCTGGGCCTGGTCGCGGCCAACGACTTGAAGATGCCTTGAACTCCAGGCTGCACCCCGACCTTCAAAAGATGACGATGGGAGAATGGGGCGATCGAGCACTGACCGGAGAAGTTCCCATTGTGATTTTCAATTCGACCGATGCCGTCACAGGTCGACGCATTCTATTCGATACCATTCCCACTCCTGACAGAGCTTCCAGCGTCGGCCTTACAGCTAGACCCTTTAACTATCGTGAACTCCTTGGTACACCAACGAAACCCTTTGATGTTCTTCCGGCAACTGCCGCGCGAACTTCCGCCACATTCCCCTATATCTCACCCTTTACCAAACCGAGCCATGCCAATGCGTTCGGCGACAATGTGGCTATCTGTGATGGGGGCTATGTTGATAACGAAGGAATTGTAACTGCCGTGAATTGGATTGAATTCTTGTTGAAGCGTTGGGTAAAGGAGAGCCCCAACAAGAGAACCTTTGATCGTATATTGTTGTTGCGCATTGAACCTTCGTCGGTTGAGGATGATAACAGGCCAGCAGATTCAGGAGGCTTGTTCGGGACCTTTCGTTGGATTGCCGGGCCAGGCGAAGCGATGGCAAAGGTCAGGTCTACATCGCAACTAGAACGGGGCAACCTGGAAACCGACTTAGCTGCACTATACCTGGAAGTGCCATCCTCCACCCCATCACCCCCTAAACGGATTCGACGCCCTCGCGTCGGTATGCAAGCAGGCGACGCTCCCATGTTACAACAGTCGTCCGCTGAAATTCCCGAACTTGATAAACGCAAGCTCGATAAAGCGGAGGTGCGTCGAAACTGGGAGAAGATGCTCGACGAATACGAAAAGGATGGAGACTTGCCCGCCTATTCGCAAAGTGGTCCACCCGTCCAAGCAACGGTTCAAGTAGAGGAATCGGATCCCACCCAAGCCTCAAAGCAACCGGTTATTGTTCAATCCGTAAAATTCGTCGATGCCTACCAGTCGATTCCACTGAACTGGAAACTCAGCAATCGCCAAAAGCGAGGCTACTTATTGGCCTGGAAACTCTGTTCGATGCCTGACAGCGAACTAAGAAAAACCCTCGATCAATACTTCACGCAAAGGGATGGCAGTAAACAGCAAGATTGATCGAATCTGCATCGCGTAATTTACTTTGCCTGAGCGTTTCAAGGCATAAACGGGATTTTGCAACGTCAGTTTCATTTGTTGTGCTTGGTTTACTGACGCGAAAAACCGTTACCCAGTTGCCGTGAATCGTCTCGGATAGAAATATCTCTGCAGGCCACAAGGAGGCACTCAAGTCTTCATACGAACTGCCAAGACTACCTAGCGAAACGGACCAAGGTGTGGAGCAATCGAACTAAACCTTAGTGTTGCTAAGCCAATCTTCCTTAGCAAGCCGATCAAGGGCGATGTGTATGTGTTGCTCAGAAAACATTTGCTTCTTGCGATCGTTCAGTCATGAACGGCGTTCGTTACAGTCTCACGATCGGTATTTGCACTTGAGAGCTCACTTGTCACCCAGTGCACAGTTGAAAGAAGTTCCATACCAAAAGGGGTCTCGAAGCCCTCAATCAGGGCCGCTACTCGACTGAACCGCTCTTGAGTTGCAGTATCCTCTGTCAGAGATTTTTCAGCTTCAGCAACGGCATCCGCTAAAACCTTGATTTCGGCATCTGGGCGATTTGCGTGATCGCCGTCACCGAAACCCTCGATGAAATGCCCACCCAAACGACTCAATACATTTCGCAAGTTGTCAGCATAAGGTCCGTAGGGGGCTTTCACGAAACGCAACTTGAGCACCTGCGCATCAAACAAACAACGGCGGCACTACCCTTCTCCGCTTTGGTTCACGTCGTGTTATTTATCATCTTTACCGGATATTGGGGCTTCACATGGCTCGTAAAGGTATACATGAACCTCCGGAAGTTCACTGAAGGCAGCCACGATGAGTGGCTTGACTTGGCTCCATTCCAGTCCTCCATTTCCACATCCCAAAGCGGGGACGGCAATCGAGCGAATACCCCGCGTCTTCACTTCCGCAATTAATGCAGGCAGCCCCGTTTCGATGCTCTCGATCTTCGAGTCTGCTCGCCAGTGTGCTTTGGTTGGGAAATTTATAATGTATTTGGTTCCGGTGAGCTGCGGGACTGGCACGACCAACATCTCACCCAGTTTCAATTGTCCATTCTTGCAGGCTTTTTCGTAAACTTTGAAGTTCTCCGGGAACGCTTTCTTGAATTGCAAGGCAATTCCCTTCCCCATGACCCCTACGGTATTTACCGCGTTCACAAGAGCTTCGACAGGGGCTTCAAGCAGGTTTCCAGTAGCGGTCTCGATCATGGCTCATCTCATTGGTTGTCAAACACCAACCTGGTCGAAAGAAAACGTTACGCATAAAGCTGGAAGATCGCATCACCGATGCAGCTATACCGCTTAGCAACTTTTCCAGAAGCGTGAAGTGATAGATTGCTTGGTTTTTGTCCTTGACCTCTATCCGATGTATTTCCGAAGGATACACAGCAGGGCGTGAGAATCAAGCAACCGCTGAATGAGGGGCGAATAAATAACAAGGTTAATTACAACGAAACACACGAAGACCGCGAAAAATTCAATTCGAAGATACACCGATGAGGCCCAAGCATACAAGCCTAAACCCAGACGGGATGCGACTCCCAATTACCAGGCAACCCCAGGAGCTTCGAAGCGTCAGAAACACTGGGGGGCGTTGACAGCAAGTTGGTCACACGATCACGCCACCGATCGGATTCCGTCGCATTGTGCGAACTACGTTGCATAAGTTTTCGCATCAACAGCAGCGTTGCGAAGACTCTCTGATTGGAAACGGTATTTGTGTTCTCCCAATCAGGATGCTTAGGAAGATCTGACTTAACAGACCATACCCGATCCCAAAGCCGACAGTGATGCGCACAGAGATTTCGTACATAAGCAAAATGATGCGTCACGCTGGAAAGCACAACCTGGGGAATTCCGTACTGATTTGCAATCACGGTACGGTCACTCTTATGCATCGCACGAACCATCCGCGATAACCCACCAAAAGACATCACCTCCGTTACGGCCCAAATAGGCAAGGTCGGAAACTCCACGTAGTTTCGCCTGAAGTGCTGCACGAACAACTCACTCGATCGTTTGGTCTCTTCATGAAGCTTTTGCAGCCACGTTGCATGATTCGTATTGTGGTCGAACTTGTTATGAAAGTTCTTCGGCTCGATATGTCCGAAAGCCCCGTGTTTATCGCCAAGGTAATAGGCTATAGCAGTTCGAAGATCGATCTCAATAAGCTCCAAGCCTTCTGTAAAGAGATCTCGTAGCACAGCATCAAATCGATATGCCTCGACGATCTGGTCAAAGGTAACTCCACTGGGAAATGCATGGCGCGGACTTTCGAAAGCCAAACAGTATCCCGCGAATCGATAATAGTTGACGTGATATAGAAACGCTTCCGCAGCTTGACGGTCGCTTATCTGCAATCCCCGAGATTCAAGCAGTGCGACTTGATCGTGAACTGAGAGCCAAAGCTTGGCATAGATAGTGGGAGGGACGCTACTCACGGCGACCTCCACGATGCCCTACAAAAGTAGGGAGCAGACATGAAAAAACCTGCCCAAGATACGCGGTTCCGCAAAAGCGGCCTAAGCGGGGCAGGTGTGTTACAAGAAGTATCGGTTCGGTTTTGGCAAAAATCAAGGGGAATCGGGCAAAATCCAATCTGTTTGTGGCCGTAAAGCCATGCAAAGCTAGCATTTACGGCGACTTTTCCGACGTTTCGGAGCATAGGATCTAAGGCCAAAACGCACCTGATCGCATCCAGCTGACGATCGCTTAGGTAGACACTCCAACATGTTTGCACGTTCATTTCACTCACGCTTCCGCAATCCTTTCCTCGCACTCAAACATTGATGCACCTATCAGAAGAACGCACTAACCTGTTCAGCAGAGCCTGAGTTAACAGCAACCTCATCGCAGTACAGGAGGTAAGCTTATGTTAAGCCCTCATACCAATCAACCTGCAACCACAAAAGATGTTCAAGGAGTTTTAATACACTTAAGCTTATATAGTTCGAATTCATTGCATTTTTTAGCTTGGCGCTATCGCTACCCACGGTCGCAACTGATTTCGCAGTTACGTGAAATACTCGTTGCTAGACTGCTCTACTTGTTTGATTTGAGGCCGTGCGTTAAAGCCCTGATATAGGGAACGCGAAATGCCGCTTAGTACCCTCATCGATGAGTCAAAAAGTGATCGGCAATTCAGCCTTTCAAGCAAAAACCCAGTATTGGCTTGGCATCAAGCGACGTTCTAACGGAATAAAAAACCTTCGATAAAAACATCGATGCCTACCAGTCGATTCCATTGAGATGCAAACTCAGCAATCGCCCAAAACTAGGCTACATATTGTGTTAGAAAATCTGTGGGCGGATCGATGATACCGAACTTAAACAACCACTAGAGCAATAATTCACAAGTGCGACGCGAGGTTGGAAAAATGACCTCATCTCCCCAAAACAATATCTGTAACGCGGGAAGGAAATGTGTTACGACGGCAACGATTAGACCCACACGGACTCGTGATCTTTGACCAACACCATCACGAACCCGATTCGTCACGTGCGATTAAACGTGCCGTAGCTCCGCAGCAGCGGTGATTCATTCGCATTTATTCTCATCAATCTCTTTCTTTGGTAGACTTGCTATCTTCAAGTTTGGCTGGACAACTGAATTGCTTTGTCTTTGCAGTATATCCGCCAAACACAGACCCCATTCCCGCCGACGCTTCACAAGCGGTATCAGCATTGCGAGACTTGACAAGCGGTAGGCGACCATTACTTTTGTTGGACGGTTACGAATATGGGAAAAAAAGGTGGTAAAGATAGAATCAACGAGCAAACGCGTCAAAAGAATAGTCACCTAACGCTGGAACAACAGGCCGCTCTAGCCACCAAGCTGAAGGACAGCTTAGCGGAAATAAAGAACCTAGAACTCGAAGCAAAAGAAGCCATTGCAAGCCAACTCATCAAAGATGGTTGGCGAAAACTAGATTCTCCTCATTCGGACAATCCATTTAATGGACCAGCAGAACCTAACGCCGACTGGGCGCATCCTCTCCGCATCGGAATCGAAGACGTTATTACCTTCGTAAGGTGGCTTGCCAAAGATAGTTACTCGATTCCTCATCTTTGCACTTGGCTCAGGAGTCGTACCGCTTCTGAACTGGGTGTAACAGTAGGCGAGGTATCAACCCTTTACAAAGCGAAAGTTGAGAAGGAAATTCATGTCATTGCCGAGATCCTGCAACAAGGCTACCGACTAGACCATCTATTCACATTCACAAACTCTCTTTGGACTATGTGGCCTCGGCACGCCACAGCAGAAATCCACTTGGGCTACCACGAGATCCAAAACCCCCAACTGCCCGATAAACTGATGTCTTTCAATGACTCCCAAGGGGCTGCCGCAATCATGGGATATCTACAGGATCAAATGCCTTTTGGGCTGAAGACCCGCGTTTGCTTGAATCCCTCAGTCTCCAAGTTCTCTATAGGAAACAAGATAGCTAGCCCTAACGATCACTCCAACAAAGAACCACTGATTAAAGATCGTGTTTGTGCAGTGATATCCATCGGGGCGCCGAATTCCAATGGTCAAACGTATCAAATCGCGAAAGACATTTGGGATGAATTGCCAAGTGATATTCGCAAGCCTTATCTAGCGTTAGAACGCCGAGACGTTAATTCCAACCTACCAGAATCGAACGATTTCTTTGTTAGAAGCGACAGAAGTTCATTTCGAATCGGCAGTAACACACCTATGCCATTCAAGATTAACGACAGCCAACCGACAAATGATCCAAACGAATGCCTGGACTATGGTTTGGTTTTAGTGGATGCGCGTGAAGCGTTTGCATCATGGCACCTCAACAGGGGATCGCTTAAAGCGGCTATCGCCGGCATTGGCTTCCACGCCACAAGAGCCTGTTGCGCCGCCTTTGGTTACACTCTGGACGTGCTTGCAAAAGACATCCGCGACCCACGAATTCTTCAGGTAAATGGCATTGCAATCGCAGCGATCGGAGTGTTCGATCCGCGCAAAGTCGATTCGATTGGCGGCACGCCTTACATTTGGAAACTGAGTAGCAGTCAGAAGATCGACGACTGGGCTGCCGAGCAGGGATGGAAATTGATGGACCTATCCGCTTGCTTGACGAAGAAATAAGCAGAATTTCTGAATGTTGCAAAAATTTTTTTAGGGCCAAATTTGATATTGAAAAAAAATCTTCCTTTTACCGGAATAGTCTTTTCCCATTCGTTCGAATTTCGAATTTTTTTCTTCTAAATACCTGGGGAAAACTGCATGCATTGATGCGTTGCATTGCTGATTGCCCATCACTGTCCGTCGGAATAGTATTCGTTTTGAGTGGTCACTTCGGCCATTCATCTTCAGAATTCTACGACAGATCGACAATCGATGTTACCATCATCATTGCTACTTTTTCTGGTGTTTGCCTTAACAACCGCCAGAAACTCGACTTGGCTAATATGGGGCCAAGGCACGCTACCGAATGATGCGGACAGAGCATTCGGGCTGGCATCTGCCTGCGGAAGCGTGTTGCTGAGCATTGCGTTGCTCATACCATCGCTGCGCAGAAGAGCGAATCTTTCTATCGAACACTGGTTAGCATGCGATTTCCTGTGCCAAGCGATGTTCCTGATCGCCAACACCATTTACGGTGTCAGCCATTACTTGCTTTTCCTGACCTTTCTAGTCAACACAATCCTGTCAAGCTTCCAGCTAGGCTGGGCGATTCAGCAAGCAATTTACCTGTCACAAGATCGATACTTTGCCGTTCGTTGCTTCGGAACCTTGGCGTATGTCGGCACAATCATTGTGGTAATGCTTGATTCAGGCTTGGGAGTGGTGATCGCAATCATAGCAATGGCAGGAATTGGAGCGGTTGCGAATTCTCAGCACCACTGGAACAATGGAAGCAAGAATGATCTGGACCCTACGAGGCTTGTACCAGCATTAACGAACAGATCTTTGGTTTGGATCACCACTCTCGGTGTCGTTACAGCCTGTGCCTCACGTATCTACGAAAGCTGCGGCTTGCCGGAAGTGCTACGTTCCGACTCAGCCATTATGGGGCTACTGCTGCTGGGCGCCCTGGAAGTGACTTCACTCCTAACTGCGAAGTGGCTGACTCGATGGTTGAACGTGGTCGTCTGGAACGTCTTTCTGTGGGTACTGGCCTATATGATCCTCGAGTTTGTCAACTGGCAACCATTCCTTTTCGCACTGCCTTTTATGGCCGTAAACTGCCTCGCCACGACACAGATACAGATCGCTGGCGAAGTCGTCGCTCGCAAAGAGAACGTCCGTAACTTCCAAGTCTGGATGAGCAATATATCGTCATTTTTTGGATTGATCGTTGTGACAGTTGCCAAGTTTCAAAACGACGCGAAACCTTGGCCGGTGGGACTAGCGGTTGCCTCCTGCGCCGTCGTGATCGTCGTCGTAATGCAACGTTGGCAAAGTGAAAAATTTTCTAAATTTTCTCGTCTGTATTCGAAAGGGTAAGGAAATGAATTGTTCATTTGGAAAACTGAAGCTTCGCGTTTGCAAATGTGCTGTTATCTCAGCATATCAGATGAAAAGCTCCAGCATCGATTATCAAGCTCTCTTCGTTGGTGTCGAAGTCATCGCGCGCGACATGGGAATGCTAAATAGCCCATTTCATCGCAAACTAAATCGGATGGTTGCCCGCTTTGCACGATTCGACAGAGTTCACTGGTTTGGCCTAGCGATCTTCTCTCTGGCCTACCTTTATCTTTGGCTAACGCTTATTGAAATTGGTTCACAGATTTCGAAAGCAGCCATTACTCTAGCTTCTCAGGATCGCTACGCAAATGGTCAACCTTTAAGCTTTATCAAGCTCCATCGCTTGATACTGTTTGCCAACCGAAACCTGGCAGGAATCTAGCCCTATCGTGTTGACAGAAACCGAACATGCCAACCGAGCCATTGTTTTTTGCAATGGCTCTTTTTTTATCGAAATCCAATTTGGATCTAGCAGTCTACGTCACGACCAACGTTTAGTTTTGTTGTTGCCCTGAAAACACTCGCAACAAGTAAGCGGCAATTTCACGACTTTCGCTTTCCAATGATGTACCGAAGCTGCCAAAGTCAAACCATGCCGCAAACTATAGACTCCACCGGAACAAAATCTTTCGTTCAGAAAGCTCTGCCCATCTGCGATGAATCGACTTGAATCCGTGTGCTTGCGGTCGCCGTATACAGAGAATCATGAACTTTCGTTCAACGTGCACCGATTGGAGTCGTCACTTTCGGTTGACCATTTCGAGACCTGGTCCGATTGCTGCGTTGGCGAACAATAACTGGGACAGAGTTAGTCTTTTTTCCACCTCCCGAACGGAACATCGCCGATTCTGATATCTAAATCGAGTCGCTAAATTCCTGTAGCGGGATTAATCTGGGTCGCCGCGGCGTTTTGGTGCTCGGAAGTATTCGGCATAGACGACTTTGCCTTCGGAATAGCCAACAACGAACCAGTGAGGATGGTTACCATATTCGTAGTACCTCGTATCGCTTGGCAGGTCACTCAATGATGGCCGAGGCGGAACAGGCCACTCTTGCTCCTCGATTTCCGATCCATTCGTTGAAGATTTGTCGAGGAACAATGCTCGAGCATCTTTTTCGCTCATCCCCAACTTCACATCTTCTCCTGCAATATGTGGAGGAAAATAATCTTTCTGCAAAAAAGTCTTATACACCACTTCGTTATTAGAGAAACCGTAGATTGCGCAAGGAAGCGGGTACTCTACGCTGTTGGTCGTAAAGAACTGTGTGTCCGCAGGCAGGTTCGATACATCTGGAGCGGGCGGTTTCGGCCAGTCGATGAGCTTGATCGGCCGAAGTGTATCGTGGTAGTCCCGAACGTGCTCTTCACTGGCCCCAAGTGCAAAACTCGCATCCAATTCATCGGAGTCTTTATACACCTTCAACTGGCTGAGGGGCCAACATCCCTGATCGGCATAAACAGTAAATTCACCGTCGGTCACATACTCTGGCTCCATAGCCCCAAGCGGTACTGCAAGCGTATCACCAGGATTGAGTTTGCGAACAAATACAAACCCCGTCTTCGGCATCGACTGGTAATAATTGTAAGCGAGCTGAATCTTGAGTGACGCATCCGCTGCGTCTATGTATCGCTCGTAGGCAGCATCCGAATTCACCTGCGATCCAACATAACGATTGAATAAGTCGACCCCTTCTTGGGTGGCATTCAATTCAGAAGTAGCGCCCACTGAGTTTAGGGTGCTCACGATTAACACATTGGTAAGTACTTGTTTCCCACGATGCTCAATATGTAAAAAACGCCCTTCGAGCCGATGGGGCACCCCTTCATGAAGGAAGCTCACTGGATCGCTTACGAACGTTATCGCCTTGAGTGGGTCACTCGATGAAAGGTCGCTGGAGCCGAGTTTGCTGGAATAAAATGCTTCCGCGACGTTCGCCGCCGTTTCGAATCGTTGCCAGATGAGAACATCGGACTCATGCTCCCAAACCTTCTCCAATCGGGCCTTATCGATCATGGATGTGACATTCTCTGTCGCACGTTCCAGTGCATCCAGATCCAGGTCATAGCCCGCAGGGAAATGCTCAACGGCGAGTCGAAAAGCGGATTGCTGGATTTCTTCTGGGAGTTTCTTGAATATTTCGCTCTGGCTTTTCTGATTCTCGATAAGTTGCCTCGCAAAGCGATCAACGACAAAAGCATGTACGGCCAGCACCATGCGTGCCGGGTCAGAGCCGGTAGCATGCTTCAGCAGTACCTCTGCGTTCCGATCGAGAGCTTGAGGGCTGACCGCCTGACCGTTGTGATAGTACTTTTGCATCGCCGACTCGAGCAAAACATAATCGTCAGCCGTTAGGTTTCCCGTTGGAGATGCAGGTTGAGATAAATCGGGAATAGCGGCAGCTGGCTTACCAGCCGTCGAATCTGACTTCTTGCACGATACCAAACATAAGAGAAGCAAAATCCCTAGGAGACTTATCCATGCGCGAAAGATGGACATCGTCGTATTCTCCTCAACTTGATAGAAAATCTTCATTGATTCGACTAGCGAAGTTATCAGAGAAATTGCTCAAGTCAATGAATTCAAGCACAGAAACGCAAGTGTATCTTTCTGCACCAAAACCAACGTTTTCTGGACACCGAGATCCGATGAAGGCATCGGGAGAAAGCTCCATGCATACAAAGACATTAACAACTAGAAGCCCTCAACAGTCCATGAATCACAGATTGGTACGAAATGAAATTGCGATGGCATTGTTTCCGTGGCTTCGGCTCTGGATTATACGCCTCGTAGTTGGTGTGCTCTGAAAGTTCCATCAATGTCTTCAGAGAATAATACCGGTTACGGTGAGCGTGCTAGACGGCGACGGCTGGGATTGTCGTGGGAATCCCACCGCTCCTTGATCCATCGATAGAGACCTTAATCATCGAGAAGCTATTTGAGCGAAGCGTAGAAAATTTGATCATCAAAGATAGGGAGCGAATTCGTTGTTCCCAAGTGCATAAACTGTCTCCATCAAATTAGCTAACTAACTTAATGCCAAGGTAGCTCCATATGAGATTCTTTCAATGGGCTGCGAAAAGACTCTGATTGTGAATGGCTAGGCCCTAGCAAACACGAGCTGGTTCTTGATTGAGGGAAACTGCTCTGCCAAGCCGAAGCAACTCGAAACATGTATTTGGTCGCTTCGAGTCGTCGGACTCGCGAACCACTTCCGCCGGCACGCCAATATGATCCTTACCGGACAGTCTCTAGCAGTTGATTGAGTTGCAGCAACGGTGGAGGTCCCAGCGTGGCTGGAGCCGAATCGTAACTTGATGCGGGAGTAATTTGAATTCGTTGAGTATCTAAATTCGTTTCTTCATTGAAATCACTTACAGCTTCTACCGAATTGATATCGATGTTCAATTTTTTTGCCTTGTCTCTTCCGGCAATCATCTTGTCAACGATGGACAAGCCATTACTGTCCGTCGAAAAACCGGAGCGTCGCAGCAACTCAACAATCGTGTTGAAGTCCTCCTCACTCTTTACCTTCAACACAATTTCAGATGCAGAAATTTCATTCAGATCTCGAATAGAAATTCCGTATTTCTCTAGAATCTTCCCGATTGCATCTGCATAGGGTGCGAGCAAAATCGAATTGTTGGTGTCGCTAATGGCGATTGTGGCCGTTACCTTCGTTACCGACAATTCGGACGCAGTGGGGCGTCCGTCTGCATCCAAATAATAGACAACTTCCTTAGTAGAAGTCTTCCGCCCATCATTCAATGCAAAATCAAGAATGACGAGGGTCAGCTTCGACAATGTATCGCGGCCACCCTTGGGAACCCACACGTAGGTATCACAGTACTTGCCCACAAAATTGCAGCAGTCTTTCGGGATGTCATGTTTTGATCCCACTCGAAACCAACAACAAGTATTGCTGAGACATTCCGCCGTAACGTTTGTAGTCGCAGGTACTTTGTCTTTGCGACCTGTGTAGTACAAGTTAAATCGCTCGGAACAATTGGGGCACGAACCAGATTCCATTCCACCACAACATGAGCCGATCGCTCGCTGATAGGCGCAACGCATCAACTCCAACTTGCGTGGATCATTAATCGGGTTGAGCGTCCAGTTTTGTTTGGCAGCTCGCTCCGCCGTCATCGTGGTTTGGGCCGTATTGAAGAGAAAGTCGCCGACCAAAGGTGCCGTTGTGATTCGGGACCAAGTTAACAAGGGAGTGATTGCTCCTTTATCGTTGATTTCCGATGTTCCTTGTGTGGGTAAAGCAAAAAATGGCAACGCGTCTTTGTTATTCACAAATAACGCCACATTATCCAACACTTGCTGCTGATGGAGTTCCGAAATCGTCAACGCTTGATTAGCGGTGTTCTTGCGAAGCTGGTGATACGTGCAACCGGTCGAACAAACTGCAAGAAGCAGGGTGCTGAGAACCAACCTGACGCCGAGAGCGAAATACTTTTGAGCCATCATTTTGGACCACTCCTTTTGATTGTGCCAGGAAGGATATCGGCACCAAAAGAGTGTCTCGCGCTTCAAATCTTAACGGCTAGGCAGATTTTTCCGCGCACTATTCTCTAATGCAGATGCTAGCAATTCGCTCGATAGGACGGCGCGATCGATCCTCACCACCGAGCAAGAAATCGCGAAGAGACATCGATCTCGGCGCGATGCACAAGCTGCGGCACGTCAACTCCTCGGTGTGTTACGCGGTTGGGTTATTTGCTTGCGAAACGCATCGCTTTGATGATGATTATCTAGCCTGATGAACCCTCTCTTTGTGACCGCTGCACACACCCTACACCCTACACCCTACACCTTACAACTCTGCTCGACTACCGTTCGTTCGCGTAAATCTCCTTCTGCGGTACTTCGACGAGGTAAACGTGGGTCATGTAGGCCTTGGCAGCGGAAGGGTTGTTGTTCTCTGCAATCACAACCGCGTAATATGGGACCGGGACGCTCAAACATGCTCTATCGGTGAGTTTTTCAAATGCTTCTCGGCAACGACCAACATACTTTTTGGCAGCGACTTCAGTCTCATCAACTGGAAAAGCACTCGCGACAAAAGAGCTTGCCCGATCCACGAACGGCAATCGTGGTGCCCTAATACGAAAGACACCATCATTGGATTCCAACTTCGTAACGCCACGCGACTCATAAGCTTGCGGGCTATTCAATTGATCTGCATACGATGAACTTCTTGGATCGATGTATAAGTACATCGTGTATTTCGTGGCACCTTCTGCCGAATACTTTACCGTATACTCCTGGTCCAACTCCAAAGTAAATCGCTCTTGCCGATGCTCTAACTTAAGATCGTTCGAATGCCGCAACCGGTCATGAAAGACCGAATCGGCGAGCTCGACCACTCGGCCATTCCTGCAGACGAACAACTTATTTTCATGAGCCGTTATCGAGTCTGGAAACGCTCCTCCATTTGGATCGTCTTTCGGGAAAATATGCAGAGGATACGAAGAGTATTGCCCTGCTTGGGCCGGTGATGGCAAATCGAAGGTATTCGATTTGGCAAACGCCAACCCTGTTTTCGAAGGGCTCATGAAAACGGGCAATGTTTCGGAAACAATAAAACCCTTCTCTTTAGACAGATCCGAATACCCAGCGTTTAAGCAACGTCCAGAGGCGAATCCACTCGTCGTCGGGCGAATGTACTCTGCCCCTTGAGCCCCCCTACCTACAAACAACAAACTCTCTGAAACCACATTCGCTTGATACGGTAAATACGAGTGAGCCGTGATAAGTAGTTGTGGCTTTTCAAATTGCTCATCATACAAAACACCATCCCAAACCCAGTTCTCCCCTATCTTGCCGAACGTAGGAACTCTGGTCATATAGTCAGGCCCATGAACGGGCTTCAATGCTCCGATTTCAAAGCAATAATTCACATTGTTAGTATTGCGAACTCCAATGTATTTTCCCGCAATAACTCTCACGAGTGATGCATCGCCATCGATAGCGGTAAATTCTCTGGCTTCCAACGCACTGGCATCAAAGCAAACCAAGTTAGAACCGTTATACGAAAGACGTTCGTCTTCTCCAAATTCACGATGAACCTTCCTTCCCAATACGGCATAGATGAAACCTCCATGCATAGCGGCATCTGAGACACGATCAACCAAAATGCGATGTCGAATCATCTCTTTTCGCTCGAGATCAAACACGCCGATAAAGGTCTGTGGTATGGCATCGGCGAGCCGGGGAAGTTCAGGCGGAATTCCCGTTGTCGTTTTCCCCCACACAACAGCTAAGTTATTTCCCGCTGTATCAGGCCTAATCGCTTGAATTTCAAAGCCGGCGACACCCATCGAGGGATAAGCCACATGGAATCGATAGCCCACCTCGCGACTTATCCCAGCTTCCGTGACACGCAACCGAAGCGTCCGAGGCCCCAACTGCTCCTTCGATGGGGTCCACTTTAGAATGCCGTTCTCGATCCTGGGTGTATGAGCATTTTTCTCATCGCCAGCCCCTGATAAGCCGTCAAGCACCTCAACCTGAGCTGACACACTGTGCCCACTTCTGTTATTTCGTTCCACCACCAGACCATTTTCGCGATCATCTACAGCGACCACTGCCATAACTTCATCGTCGATGCGAATACGAATGGGGAGAGGTCGCATTTCAAAAAAAGCGAGTGATCGAACAAAGATCTTATCCTGCGCCGCAGAAATTGATGCCATGAGATGCAATGGATCGGAGCTATCGCTGGCAACGTCCATTAAAATATCACCTTCGCGAGTTCTCCCATCTTTGTCTACGGGAAAAACGTACCCTCCTTGCTGATGAGGTACAGGTCGCTCACGACTTACGCGAAGCCTAGAACCATCAACCGAAACTACCTTCATCAGCTCATTGTCGATTCGTACCCATCCTGCGATCGCTATAGTTCCCACATCACCTCTGACTACAATCTCCATGTCTTCGGACGTAATTTCCCTATCCAGCACGACCAGTGGTTGCTTCAGTTTGTCCAAGTCAATCAATGCCAATTGACGCTTAGGATCACCCTTGCCAAGATTGTTATAGAAAGTCCGGATGATCTCCACTTCTCCTTTATCGAGCTTGATCGGTAAGGCAAGTGGAACGTCAGGGACCACATCCGTAGGAACATCGGTGAAAACAGCCGAGCCAATAGGCTCTTTCGCCCAAAGGTCCTTATCGATGCGGGCTACGAGCAATTTCTTGTCTCCGATAACTAACGCAACCCCACGCCTATCATCACAAAACGTGTGCATTATATCTTTGCCGGGCAAATCACGAGATCGTAATACTGCGCGCATTTCCCCTTCCACAGAGCGCGACCCTCCCGATTCTAAGTTGGGAACGTCGATAGTTTCACGAACCGTGCAATCAAGTTTCGAGGCAAAGCAGATTTTCTTTTGGGGATCAAAACCAACAACGATGGGCAATTCCAAGAAACCTGCTAAAGCATTAAAGCTGGCTACGTTCACGAGATTTCCGCTTGCAGTGTCGGCGAAATAACGGCCGCTTGAAACCCTACCGCCAATAAAGAAGGTATCACTCCCTCCAGAGAAATTCTCAATCACAACATGCCTACCCGTCGGATCGCTGAGACCGAAGCGTCCCTTCTCCACAAGACTTAAACACTCCCAATCAGCAATTTGAAACCCGCTGGTACTGGCGACTGCTAAGCGCTCGCCGTCCGGAGCTACCGCGATAGAATAGCAATGAAACTGAGTTACATAAGATTGCTCACCCGTTGAAAGGTTGATTCGTCCAAGCATACCGATGGGCGTGTCATTGTTAGCGTTCTTTACTAGGCTCAATACATACACAAAGGGATCGTTTGGATTCGAACTCGATACCACTGAGACAATGCTACTTTCCTGCGTCAACTGAACTTTTGAAATTGCCTCTCCAGTGGCCGAGTCGACAACATACAAGACATCATCACTACTTCCCGTAAATACAAACTGATTTCGAGTCGACCCTGGCTTATAACACGCAGCTGAAGGAAGACCTTTAACGTCGTAGCGACGAACCGGAGATATTTTCGTACCTGAAAACGAATTCAACGAATACACTAAAAATCCGTGATCATCGCTGCTGAGAAGCAATGATCCGCTGTCGGGCGCATAAGCTGCTCGCCACGGCAAAGCAGGCAAATCTATCTCCAGTAAGTTGCTCCCCTTATTGGCTTGCGACAATTCCGTTTCAGATTTTGTGCCTGAGGGGGACGGAACTGGGAGACGCGACTCTCCCAACTCAATTCGCAGATTCCGATCGGCGATCAATCCCAACTCACGAAAATCACGCTTCTCCGCTATTTTGTCCAGACCATCGCCCGAGACAGGAACCGTGAGGGGCTCAATCCGTCTATCTTCGGGAGAATCCCACGGATCAGCCCCCTTCCATGTATAAGCGTTTGCACCTTGAATAGGCTGTGATTCGTCTCGTACTTGGTATTCGGCTTGTGGTGTAACTGGTTGCGGCCCAATCGATTTTTGAAGAACGTTCTCACCAATATCTTTCCCTATTCCGCCAAGCGCCAAGAATATCACGCCTATGGCAACAAACCCCATCACAAAAAGAGTGAAAACGGTGGCAAAAATAATCAGAATAGGCCAAAACAGCGACTTGTTTGCGGAGGAAGGTGTTGCGAATGGTTGCCCCGCATTCCCTGCCAGATTGCTTCCTACAGCTGGCTGCGAAGATGGTGACGCATTTTCATCAGAAGCAGTAGTTTCAAAATCAAAAATATCCACTCCCTTGTCCGAGGGAATGGAAACTATACTGCGGCATATAGGACAGGGAGTCTGCGTACCCGCTAACGAATCTATTGCATGAAACGCATGCCCGTTTTGGCAGACTACTTTAATAGCCATATATCAAGCCCTTAAAAGGGAATACTGTAGGTGACTCATGAAAAGCGATAGAACATTGTGAACAATGTTCTATACGTCTAGGCGGGAAATAACATGATTAGCGAATTGAAACATTCTACCCCTTAGAGCCTTCAGTTGCATTATCATACCTGCTAGATTTTCGTTAATGCTAGACTGCGGAAGAACACAAAGCCTGGACCGTAACGGAACAGTGCGCAACCTACCCTTGACTCGTCAACCTCGAAAGCGTGAATCATGAAGCGGACAATTTTTGGTGCATGGACACTTTTGGCATCTGTCGTTTTCGGACAAGAAAATGACGAGATAGCTCCTACTGATTTGACCCAAGCACCATTGATTGCGGCGCCGGCAGCTGAGGCAACTGCGAATACAGCCAAAGAGCCTCCCCAAATCGTTCTTCAACATCTCAAATTACCATTTCGACCTGAGGGCTTCGTCCTATCCGATTTGGACGATGCCATATTCACGTGGGGGCAAGAACCCAACCAGACTGAAATCAAGATGCTTCTCTTGAGCACTGAAACCGGCGACCTACTAGCCGAAAGCACGATCGACAAATCGATCCGTCAAGCTGTGGTGAACTCGAGCGATGTATTCATTGAAACGGTAGGTGCAGGTGACCATATCAAGCGATTACGGCGGAGTGACTTACGTGTAATCGAAAAACTTCCCGTCACGGGTGGATTCGAATTATATAACGACAGCCTGCTTGCCGTTCGAAGCGGCGAAGAACTATACACTCTCCCAGCGTTCAAAAAGATCAACTATGCGCCGGGGATCGAGGTAATACCCTCCCCTCGCCACGAACGCAAAGGGAGCACTTACGCAAATGGCTTTATTTGGCGAGGCATCCTATGGAGCCATGATTTCAAGCCCAAACTGCTACTTAACTCGAACGCGTTTCCAAAGTTGTTCAATGATGAATCACAGCAGATCGCAACTTACTTGTGGTGCAATGGGCAGATTTTATACTCCGCTATTCCCTGTAGCGGCCGGCCCGTTCGAAGCCGTACAGCTGTCCCCGTCGTATTTCACGAAAATGGCAAATTGTTGTTTTGCGATCCAACCACACTCGAAATCCTGCAATCCGTGCCGATGTTGGAAGGGAAACTTGTAGGCATCACGAGCCATCGAGCTTTTATAGAACGCAACCGAGAAATATACACTGTCTCTGTTCCGGAAATCCCTAAGCCAATTAGTTTGGAAGCGACGAAAACGCCATGGACCCTGAATCATCAAGTACCGACTGAATTCAGCTACCAGTGCGAAGGTGCAGTCGAATACAAAATGGAAATCGCGGGATTATTCAACCAACAGAAAACGATTTTACTTAGTTCGAAAACCGGAGACTTCAAAATCAATCTGCATGAATGGTTACCTGAGATTTACGAAGGAACGATGCGAGACAGAAAGCCCCCCAATCTCCGCCGGGAACTTGACGAGTCGAGCCATGTCTTTAAGCAACTCATTGGCAGACTCCCCAAAGGACTTCCTCGGATGATACAAATCCGGGTCGCCGCCTATGATAAAGACCTGAAAACAAGAGTACTTAGCCACGGCTGTATTGTCGAAATTCCACTTTCAAAGTTTCAGCTATCTAACCTCAGCACCGCCTATGGCACGGATCGGATCTGGCGTGACCAAAACGAAAAAACTTACACAAACCCAATCCTAAGGATCCAGGACAAGAACGTACTGCTGCGGGCCCAAGATCCCAAGACGCCAGTGTCCATTCCGATCGATAACCTGAGTGAGTTTGACCGAGCGTGGCTAGGAATTGAAGAATTTGAACCGAAGATTGATTAGGGGCAGTTTTCAGTGATTTAGTTTTCAGTGGTTCAGTGATTCAGTGATTCAGTAAGGAAGTCGTTCGGCGGAAGATTGGTTGCGCCAAGAGTTCATATAAGTGTACCATTAGCACTACATTAGCTAACTCACCGTCCTGAAAACTGAATCACTGAATCACTGAACCACTGAAAACTGAACCACTGAAAACTGAATCACTGAAAACTGAATCACTGAACCATGCAACCGAACAACGAAATCAAAGGGAGAGGAACCGGTGAGAATCCCAAGAATCGGTTCGAGAAGATTCAAATCGAATTAGATGCGGAGGCGTTGTACAGCGATGAAGATGAAGGTGGTAGACGGGGCCCGAAGACAGAGTTTTTTGATGACCTAAGTGAATCGGTCATTACAGAGAACAACAGCCCCGATATTCCGTATCGCTGGAGTATCAATCCCTATCGTGGTTGTGAACATGGTTGCGCATATTGCTACGCGCGACCGTATCATGAATTTCTGGGGCTCAATGCGGGCCTGGACTTCGAGCAAAAGATTATCGTCAAACGCAAAGCGCCTGAACTGGTTCGGCAATGGATTTCCAAACCAAAGTGGACCGGCGAAAGATTAGCGCTGTCCGGCGTGACCGATCCTTATCAACCGGTTGAAGCTAAGTTGAAAATCACCCGCCAGATTTTAGAAATTTTGTTGCACAGTCAGCATTGCGTCACGATGATCACCAAGAACGCGTTGATCGCGCGAGACATCGACTTACTGAGTGAGCTCGCCCAAAAATCGCTCACAGGAATTGCGATAAGCATCACCACGCTGGACGCTGACCTGGCGCGTATCATGGAACCACGCACCTCATCACCTGCTGCTCGCTTTCGCACTGTCCGCGAATTGAGTGCGGCTGGCATCCCTGTGCATGTGAATTTAGCTCCTATGATTCCAGGCCTCAATGACCATGAACTACCACAGCTCATTCAAACCGCCGCCGATCATGGCGCGCGATCTGTCGGTATGCAGATTGTTCGCTTACCCGGAGCTGTGGCTGACATTTTTGCAAACTGGCTTGAACAGCATTACCCGACACAAAAAGAAAAGATTCTCTACCGCATTCGGGCTACCTGTGAAGGGAAGCTCAACAATTCCGATTTCAAATCGCGCATGCGTGGCTCTGGCATTTTGGCTGAGAGCATCATTCAGACATTCAAGATTTGGGCCAAACGCTGCAAGCTCGACGGTGGCATGCCCAAATTGGATGAATCAAAGTTCATTCCGCCATCAGGACAATTGAGATTGTTTTGAGATGTACGGTGTTTTACGCGGTCGGATTATTCGCTTGCCAAACCAATGGCTTCGGTGATAATATCGTTATCTGATCATCGTTTACCTTATGACCGCTGCACACACCCTACATGCAGCCCCCAATGACGAATCCAAGGACTTCTAAGACACGTCGACGTATTGCGTGGGAAGCAGCTTGCTTGCTGCTTTATCGCCGTGAACAAGAAATTTATCGAGCTAAACTTGTGGCAGGAAAACGCATCTGCGGGGGCTGGGTTCCACGCCGAGAACTTCCCACCAACCAAGAAGTTCTCGATGAACTCGCTCGAATCTCAGAACCAGGTGCCTGCCTTAACGAACCTGATCTTCAGAATGAAACTGAACTAGGGTGGCTTGAAGCTAAAGGAAAACTGCCTGACCGCACCGAAAAGATTATCGCACAACATGACATAACATGGGATGAACTAGATACCGATCAACGTCCCGAGTGCATCGACCAATGGCAATTGTTTCTGTCACTTTTACGTCCCCTCGAAAACATTCGCATGCCGGCTCCCTTTATACAAACCGGTGATGCACTATTTCACAGCCTACAGACCTTTGAACACGCCTTAACAAACTCCCCGTACGATCAAGAATTTCTTTTGGCCGCACTACTACACGAAGTCGGGCGAGCTGTTGATACACGCGATGCCGTTACGGCAACATTGGAACTACTCGAAGGTGAAGTTTCCGAACGCACAGCATGGCTTATCGAGAACCTCCCCGAAGCCAACAAAATCCACCTTGGAACCATTGGCCATCGAAGCTGGCGGCGTTTGCGCGACAACGAAAGCTATGAGGACTTAGTGCTGCTTTCGGAATGCGATCGACAAGCGTGCGCCGCGCAAGCCAACGTTCGCCAAGCAGAAGAAGCAATCGAATACATCATTGGAATCGAGGAAATGTAGTTTAGTTTTCAGTGGTTCAGTGATTCAGTGATTCAGTGCAGAAGTGTACTAACAGCTTGCAAGACGGTATGACACGTACTCTCTTCCCTAATTCACTCTACTGAAAACCGAAAACTGAATCACTGAAAACTGAACCACTGAATCACTGAATCACTTCCCCCGGATCCTTGAGGCCCAATTGCGCGAAGCCACGCTGACGAAGTAAACAAGCATCGCAATGCCCGCACGCATTACCATGCTCGTCGGGGTCATAACAACTAATGGTGTCCGAGTAGTCCACACCTAACAACAGACCATGCTTGATGATTTCAGCCTTGGTCCAGTGAATCAGCGGAGCATGAATGCGAATGGCGCCACTGCCATCAACGCCCGCTTTCGTCGCTAGGTTCGCCATCCGTTCATACGCTTCAATAAACTCGGGACGACAATCGGGATAGCCACTATAGTCCAACGCATTAACACCAATAAAGATATCGCGAGCATCAAGCGTCTCGGCCCAAGCCAGCGCGAGCGACAGAAACACCGTGTTGCGAGCCGGAACATAAGTGACAGGTATCCCCTCGCCGATCTCTTCAGCAGAATCATGCTTGGGAACCGGCACCGAACCCGTTAAGGCCGATCCACCAAACTGCGCCAAGTTGATATCGACAATAACATGTTGGGCCACACCAACTTTAGCAGCTGTTCGAGTCGCTCGCTCTAATTCGAAACTATGCCGTTGTCCATAACGGAAACTAATCGCATAAGCCTCAAACCCTTGATGCTTGGCGATTGCTAATACCGTAGTGGAATCAAGACCGCCACTGAGCAACACGACGCATTTCTTGGAGGATATAGTCACCTGCCCTGCCCCTTGGAAACACTAACCAAAAAAGCCATCACCCGTCGCTTCAAACGCATTGCGATAATGCTCAATACGAACTGCCGTCTTCATCAGCCTCTTCAAATCAATCTTCTTAGTAGAAGCCTCAACAAAGAGCTTAGGATGCTGGGCAAACTGTATCGTTACCACATCGAATCGAGCTGAACGTTCAAGCCAACGCTTTTGCTTGAGGTAAGCCAAAGCACCACGCGTCAAAACCTGTTGCTTGCGTTCATCAACTGCTTCACCTGGATCGTCGTTAATGGTAGTTACCAACGATTTAACTTCTACGAAGATGATCGATGCTTGATCGGCCATGATCAAATCAATCTCTCCGCCGAGTATACGAAAGTTTTGCTCGAGCAAGCGATAGCCAAGCTGCCTCAGATGCATCAAGGCGATCGCTTCGCCAATACTCCCGACAGAAATATGATCCGCCAGCGGCAACTCAGGTTCATGAAGCGTAGCATCGGGAAGAATGGTGCGAACAGTAAGTCCCCACCAATGCGAAAGAGAGGCGACAGCGCGATTCCAAATTGAACTGGACATCGCCTGAGCCTCTCTTGAATCACTTCGGCTCCCGCTCGAAATATACAGAGCGAAGATTAGCCGCGACGTTCTTTGAGACGAACAGCCTTACCACTTCGCTCACGCAAGAAGTAAAGCTTGGCACGACGCACAACGCTCTTGCGTTTCACTTCAATCTTGTCGATACGTGGCGAGTGAACCGGGAACTTTCGCTCCACACCTTCACCTGCGACAATGCGGCGAACAACAAACATTTCGCGAGTGCCGCTGCCACTTCGAGCGATAACAACACCAGAGAAGATCTGGATACGCTCTTTGTTGCCTTCCAAAATCTTGGTGTGCACATCCACCGTATCACCGATGTCGAATGGCTGCACATCGGCTTTGAGGCTGGACTTTTCAACTTCAGCAAGAATTTGTTGGCTCATGACAGTGACCCACGAACAGATTTATTTAAACGTTGACTAAATTCAAAATGGTTAACGGAGAATGATTTTCGTCGGCATCTCCAGCCGGGTTTCGCAAGTAAATCCGCTAATAAATCGCCCAAATTACGATTTACCGGCCAGAACTTCCTCACGAAGTCCCGTAGTTTGACTTACGCTCGCGGTTTTGGAAAGCCCAATTTGACCATCGGACCGGCTGAAGCCGGAATTGAGCGACACGACACAGAAAAGCCATACTTCTGGGTGGAAGCCGTGAAGGTATTTGACATAAAGGACCTTGCCGCCGCTGCGGGCAATATGCCATAACTTGCCCAACACATCCTTTTGAGAGTACAACTAGGAACGGCGTCTCTCCCCCGGCCACCTGGCCGCCGCTGCGCTCTGGCTACGGGTTAAACGAACCAAGGCAGGAGACTTTATTCCCGCATTTCCTCGGTCCGCACGCGACTTTTCTCGGCGCGCCATTTTTCAATCTCTTCATGGTGACCGTTAAGCAGAACATCGGGAACGACATGACCGCGGTACTCACGCGGACGGGTGTACTGTGGATATTCGAGTCCGGAGTGCTCGAAGGAGAACGAATCCAACTGCGCGCTTTGCTCATCCCCTAACGTCCCCGGCACGAGACGCATGGCGGCATCAATGATCGCCATCGCCGCCACCTCACCGCCATTGAGCACAAAGTCCCCAAGACTCACCTGCCGGGGCTTCAGTATCTCGATAATGCGATGATCGAAGCCTTCATAACGACCGCAAATCAAGAGCATTCGGGGGAGCTTCGAAAACTGCTCGACCAATGGCTGCCGAAGCCGCTCCCCCTGCGGTGATAGCAGAATAATTTCAGCAGGACGTGAGTCCATTGCTAAAACCGACTCAACGCAAGTCACCACGGGTTCTACCTGCAGGAGCATCCCGGGACCGCCGCCGTAAGGGCGGTCATCTACCTTTTGGTGCTTACGCGTAGCCCATTGGCGCAAAGAATGAAGACGGACTTCGATGAGGCCCTTGGAAATGGCCTTAGAAAGCAAACCTTCCCCGAGATAACCTTCGAACATCTCGGGGAATAGTGTGACAACATCGAATCGCATTAAGCCTGAACTGGCTTCTTCTTCAGTTTAGCTAAGGCGGTTGTTTGCTTTTCAAGATGCGAACCGTTTTCGCCATACTTGCGAATCAAAACGGCCACCTTTTCGCTAGGTTGAGCACCAACGCCAACCCAGTAAGCAACGCGATCTTTCTTCAAAACGGCTCGGGCGTCGGTATCAGCGACGCTTGGGTCGTAATAACCGAGCTCTTCCAAAACACGGCCATCGCGCATTGTTCGGCTATCGACGGCACATACACGGTAGAAAGGGCGACCCTTGCGGCCCATTCGTTTCATGCGAAGCTTAACTGCCATTTTCTATCGTACTCCGGGCAAAAATTTTCAATTAGGGTGTGTTAGTGTATTGACCATAGCGGGAAATGCTAGACCAAAATTGTCTCCAAATTACGGAGAGGGGCTATTTCCCCTTCCTTTTTAGTTTTCGGAGTTGCTTCTCCCGATCTTCTTTTTGTTTGGCCTTCTCTTTGGGAGAAAGTCGTTTTCCGGTATCCCCCTTGATCTTCATACCCCTCATAGAAGGGTCTTGAACCATGGTGTTTTGCATTTGCTGCAACATGTTCATTTTGCCCGCAAGTCCTTGCGAGGCCGACATTTGCATCAGGGGAGCGATCACGCCGAATTGGCGAGTGAGCTCGTTGACGACCGAGACGGCGACCCCTGCCCCCTTGGCAATACGATTGCGGCGGCTGTTGTCGATGAGCTTAGGATTCCGTCTTTCGGCGGGGGTCATCGAATCGATTACGCCAATCATCTTGCGCATTTCTCGATCGGTATCCTGACCGGCCAATAATTGGTTGATTTGTCCCATTCCGGGAAGCAATCCAAGCATTTTCTGCATCAGCCCCGGTTTGGCGACTTTGAGGAGCAGGTCGCGAAACTCTTGGAGGGTGAATTGGCCGGAAGCCATCTTGGCTTCAAGTTTTTCCCGCTCTTTCTCGTCAATAATGCGGTGCGCTTGGCGGGCAACTTCCAAAATGTCGCCCATTTCGAGAATGCGGCTCGCCATACCTTCTGGGCGGAATGGCTCGAGTGCATCGAAATGTTCGCCAGTACCGATGAACTTGATCGGCACTTGGGTGACATGCTTAACCGACAGCAACGCCCCACCACGAGCATCACCGTCCAATTTGGTCATGATAACGCCGTCGAGTTCCAGCCGCTCATTGAAAGCGCCAGCACTGTTCACCGCGTCTTGACCGGTCATGCCGTCAACCACCAGATAAACCTGATCTGGTTGGACTTTGGATTCGATCAAAGCGAGTTCTTGCATCAACGGTTCGTCAATTGCCAGACGACCAGCGGTGTCCAAAATGACGACGCGAGCACCTGCGGCTCGAGCTTTAGCCACCCCTTCGCGGCAAACTCGAACAGGATCATTGGACCCCAGTTCGCTATACACTGGAACGTTGAGCTGACGGCCGATCACATGCAACTGCTCGATAGCAGCGGGACGCTGCAAGTCAGCCGCCACCAAATAGGGTTTTACCTTCTGTTCTAGCAATAATTGCGAGAGTTTTCCGCAAGTCGTCGTCTTACCAGACCCTTGCAATCCGCAGAGCATAATGATGCTGACATCATTGGATTTTAGCGGAATGGAAGTATCGACCGGACCGAGCAGTTCGACCAATTCTTCATAGACGATCTTGACCAATTCTTCGTGCGGACGAAGCGACAAGAGAACGCGTTTACCGGTGGCTTTGTCGGTCACGCGGTCCATAAAATCCCGGACCACAGCATAACTTACGTCTGCGGCGAGCATGGACTGCTCGACCATTTGCAGACCTTCGCGCATGTTGCTTTCGGTCAGCTTTCCTTTGCCTCGAATGGACTTGAAAGCGGACTGTAAACCTTCTTTGAGACTCTCAAACATGTGCGGAATCCAAGGTAGCTACGAAAACGGGTTAAACCCCGAATTTTAGTCGAGTGAGACGCAAAAAGTAAATTGGCAGCCGCCGGAAACTGGACGCTCGATGACGGAATAATGGGAGGCCGGGTCTGTGTGGAGGGGTAAACAAGCCTATTTCAGCTTCGTCCAGCACAACCCTTCAGAGCGTACCACCTATAGAACCACCCACAAGAAGTCGACCGAACTTCGCTCAAATCGCGTAAAGCTAGGGAACTTTCGGTACGGGTAGGGAATCGAATATCGGCAATATCGATTGTAGGGGAGTATTTCGGTTGAAGGTGAAACGAAGCCGCAGGATGGTACGGCGAAATTCATTGCAAACTGGGGCACTCCAATTACAATCCACCAATGCACCCTTATTTGCCCAAATTGCCCATCCACCCCAAAATCAACAATTTGGAGGGGTGGCAACGGGGTAAAAAGTCGTCGTTTGTTGCTCATCTGTTCCGGGGATGAAGCTGCCATCCGAAGTGGCAACGCAAGTCCTCATAATTATCCACCCAACGCAGAGGTTGGTTCATGGCCATCGGTGGTTCGGGAAAAAACGTGTTCGAATCGCGCAAACTACAACAGCGTCAACAGGTTCGTCGAAAAGCGCAAGCTCGACGTATGCTGCTAGAGTCCTTGGAAGCTCGTCAATTGATGGCCGTTGGTCCTCAATTGATCGGCATTCAGCCCAACGAAGGATCGTTGCTGGAAGATGGACAGACACGCAATGTGGCACCTAAAGAATTAGTATTGCGATTCGATGATCAAGTCGCATTGGATGCCAATACATTATCGGGCATTCAATTGGTTCGTTCGGGAGGCGATGGCTTCTTCGAGCGTGCCACCGTTTCTAGCGACTTAGGAACAAACAACGGCGTAGTGCTTTCGTTCACTGCAGCAGTTGCTGGTGCATCGGGCAACGGAATTCAAATCGTTTTCTCGAGTGTGAATCGCACCGACAATTCGGCAGCCCGCATTTCGGTAAACAATCGCACCATCAGCCTCGAGTTGAACAGCAACGTCTTGCTGACCAGTACGGCGCAAGATGTCATCAATGCGATCGATAGCAGTGCTGCAGCCCGACAATTGATTTCGGTCAGTCGCTTGCGCGGTTCGGCTTTCACTCCAGTTGGTACAACAGCATCAGCAGCTTCGCCATTGACGCTGGCAGGTGCCAACGCAGCTGGTGCCATTACGAATCTCAATGCGGGTACAAATCTTCAAGTGCAGTTGCTGGCTCAGCAAACTGGTACTGCAGGTCGCAACGTTCGCGTACAAGTCACATCGCGCGATCGCGGTGTGGGTACAGCCGCCGGTGTTACCGTGAGTGGAACAACGGTCAGCGTTGAACTCAACAGCAACTTCTCAACACCAACCACAGCTGCTGGCTTCATCAGCGCGATCAATAGCACTCCAGCGGCCTTGGCGTTGGTTCAAGCTCGCTTGGTGAGTGGTTTAGGTACAACGGTTGTCGGCAATCGTTCGATCAATTATTCGCCATTGTTGCTCACTGGTGGTAGCGATGTGCCAATCGTCCCAGCTTATGTTGGCTTGGGCAGCACCGATCGTGAAGTTATCGTCCGTTTCGGCGAGACATTGCCAGACGATTTGTATCGTCTTGAAATTTTGGGCAATGGCACTTCGGCTCTCCGCAACACCGACGGCCAAGCATTTAACGGTGGCATCAGCAAGTCGATCGAATTCAATTTGGATTTGGGTGCACGAATTCAATCGATCGTTCCGCAACCTGTGACTCGCGATCCGGCGACCAACTTGTTAAGCCAGGAACGCAACCGAATTGACGTCTACTTCAACGACGACGATCTCAACACGGCTTTGGCGACCAACGTCAACTTCTATCAATTGGTTTACACATCGGGCACTGGAAGCAATGCAGACGATATCGTCTTCACTCCAACCCGTGTTGAATACAACGCGACCACCGATCGTGCCAGCTTGTTCTTTGCACGCAACTTGGATCGCTTGGTTCACCCAGTCACAGGTGCAGATCTTCCGATTTCTGAACTTCGTTTGCGAATTGGTTCCAACGAATCGGTTCCGGCAGCTCCAAGCACTTTGACACCAGCTGCAGATGCGGGCGACAGTTTCTCGACCTCACTCAATGTTGGGGCAAACTGGACTCCATCCAGCACATCGTCAGCTTCTTTGGAAATTACTTCGGCCATTCAAAACACTTCGGCTTATGTTTTGGATTTCCCTGGTAGCAACACCGATCCAGGCAATCGTCAGATTCGCTTGCAATCGCACGTTGTGTCGAGTGCAGACTCGGTCGATGGCATCACTACTTACCTTTACAACTTCCAGCCAGTGCTGGGACGCGTCGATGGTACGTTGATGGTTAACGCGATTACCGAGCAGCAAAAGACCCGCTCGCGTGAAGTATTGTCGATGCTCAGCCAATACCTGGGTGTGAAGTTTGTCGAATCAGACAACCTTGGTTTGACATTGGCAGTTGGCGATTTGCGAGCTGTGAATGGATTGGCCTTGAATGGTCCAAGCGGCCAATTGGGAAGTGCAGGCCCGTTGCGATCAAGCGGTCAAGACGCTGCCGTTTTGGATATCCAAGACTTCGGCAATTCGCTTGAAAACGAATTCGGTGGACAATTCTTCCTCCGCATGATGCAAGCTGTGGGCGTATTGCTCGGCTTGGGTACTGCCGATGAATTGCCATCGTTGACGGTTCAATCGAACGTCACCCCAGCAGCTGGCACGGAAATGATTTTCCCAGGTGACCACGACATCGTTCATGGTCGCTTCTTGTATCGCCCAGACAGCACCGACATCGACCTCTATCAATTTACGCTGCCTGTTTCAGGTCGCGTTAACATCGAAGCTTTTGCTGAGCGTCTGGTAAACAGCAGTATCTTGGATACTCAACTGCGTCTCTACCAACTTCAGAGCGACGGCAGCTATAGGGAAGTTGCTCAAAACGACGATTACTTCAGCGAAGATTCTTATTTGTCGCTTGAATTGGCAGCCGGTACTTATGTGCTTGGCGTTAGCGCCAGCGGCAACGACGATTACGATCCATCGATCGCTGGAACAGGTTTGGGTGGAACGTCAGAAGGCGAATACAAAGTTCGCATTGATTTCCGACCACCAGCAACCGCCGTTCTTCGTGACTCGACTGGCGTAGCCGTTGATGGCGACGCTGATGGTGTACCAGGTGGAGTTCACAATTTCTGGTTCCGTCCAACCGGACCAAGCAACACTTTGTTCGTCGATAAAGCAGCACAAGCTGGTGGTAATGGCTCGCTTATTACCCCATTCCGCACTATTTCCGCTGCCATCACCGAAGCCAATCGCTTGGGAACAGTGATCGATGCGATTCGCGTCGTGGGCAACGGTGGAGCCGACGGCAAGATCGAAACAACTGCCGATAACTTGGCATACGAAGTTGGTTTCAACGCCTTGAACCAACCTCTACCTGACGGCACCACCTTAGATGTGCCTAAGGATGTATCGCTCATGATCGACGCGGGTGCAGTGCTCAAACTGCGACGCGCACGAGTCGGCGTAGGTAGCACCTCGGTTGCAGTAGATCGAAGTGGATCATCGCTGCAAGTGTTGGGTACACCGCGCATGATCAGTAGTTCGGGCGCCATCTTGGTTGACTCCGTGGGTGTGCCGGTAACCGGAAGCGTTTTCTTCACTTCGTTGCATGACAAAGAAATCGGTAAAGACACCAACGCCGATCGCTTCCCACCAGCCGTAGCAGCGGGCGATTGGGGTGGACTTGATTTCCGCAACCGAGTCGATGCGGCTGATGCAAGTCGCACCAACCTGGAACGCAACGCATTGTTCCTAAACTCAATGACCTACGCCGACATTCGATTTGGTGGTGGTCAAGTTGTGGTTGACGGTAATTCCCAAGTCATCGCACCAGTGAATATGGTCGATGCACGTCCAACGGTCGCATATTCGTCGATCAGCCGCAGTGCTGATGCGGCTATGAGCGCCACACCAAACTCCTTCCTCGAAAGCAATTTCCAAGATCCTCAATCGCAGATTTCCGGTCTTTACAGCTCGGACGTAACTCGAGTAGGTCCAGACATCGTCGGTAACCGATTGAGCAATAACTCGATCAACGGTTTGTTTGTAAAGGTATCGACCGGTCAACAAAGTGCGGCAACAGAAAGCTTGACGGTTGCTGCTCGTTTCGACGACACCGATATCGTTCACGTTTTGACCGAAAACTTGACCATTGCTGGCACAGCTGGTGGTCCAGTACTAAACGGCACGTCACCTGCAACCACCTTGATTGTTCTCGGTCCGCAGAATGGTGGCACCTTAGCCGCTGGTACCTATCGATACCGTTTAACCTTCGTTGACGCTTCAGGCAACGAATCCTTGGTATCGGAAGAAACTCAATCCGTAACATTGAGCGGTGCTCAAGGTTCGGTAGTCCTAACCAATTTGCCAATCGTTCCAGCTGGTAGCGGATTTGTGGCTCGTCGATTGTATCGATCCGACAACACAGGATCGGGCAACTATCAATTGGCAACCATTTTGAACGCGAATGCGACAACCTATGTTGACTTGGGTGCGACGATCGGTGGTGGCTTGCCAACCGCTACTACCAACTTGCGAGCTCGTTTGGATGCAAGCTTGAACGTCGATCCAGGCACTGTGGTTAAGTTGCAAGGTTCGCGTATCGAAGTGGGCATTGGAGCCCAGATGACCGCTGAAGGTCGCGACGGTTATCCAGTTGTCTTCACGTCCATCGACGATGTTCGTTTTGGTGGCTCGGGAACATTCTCGACCATCAGCCGCACGACTCCTCGCAACGCGACAGCGGGCGATTGGGGTGGTATCGTAGCTTTGCAAACATCGAGCCTATCCCTCGATTATGCCAACATCGCTTACGGTGGTGGTACCACTCGTATCGAAGGTGGTTTCGCTGGCTTCAACGCTGTTGAAATTCATCAAGCTGAAGCAAGAATTGCTCATTCGACGATCGAGAGCAGCGAGTTGGGAACTTTGGGAACTACCGATGCAGATCGAGCTGGTCGCGGTGTCAACGACAACGCCACCATCTTTGTACGTGGTGCCCAGCCAGTCATTCTTGACAACACCATCGTAGACAGCTTGGGTGCTGCGATCAGCATCAACGTGAACTCGCTCAACTCGGACTTCGTTCGAGACAAGGGTCGTTCAACGGGTGCACTCGATTCATCCGCTCAATACTTCGATAACCAAGGTGCGTTGATTCGCGAAAACCGCTTGGGCAACAACGGCATCAACGGCTTGTTCGTTCGCGGCCAAGAGTTGACCACACAATCGGTTTGGGACGACACCGATATTGTTCACGTTCTCCAGAGCGAAATTTTGGTAACCAACGTGCATGCGTTTGGTGGTTTGCGATTGGAAAGCAGTGCAACCGAAAGCTTGGTTGTCAAACTCCAAGGCGCAAACGCTGGCTTGACGGCAAGTGGCACTGAGCTTGATATCTATGATCGTATCGGCGGCTCGGTTCAACTGGTTGGTCAACCTGGATTCCCTGTCACCCTGACCTCAGCAGAAGACTGCACGGTAGGTGCTGGTTGGACACCAGAAGGTGCTCACCAGACCGACACCCTAAACACTCGAGCTTGCGTCGCGAGCGAAACCTCAGCGAAGTTTGCTGACGTGGTCGTCGTAATGGACGAGTCGGGCAGTATGTTCACCACTCAACAATTCTCGATCCAGTTGGTTGCTCAGCTGGAAGCAGCGTTGCAAGCGGCTGGCATCGGCACCAGCTCGGCAGGTGGTAACCGCTATGGTTTGACCGGATACGGTGGATTCCCTGACGATGCTCGTGCATTGCCTCTAGGTCCAAACAATCGCTTGTTCGGAACCGCAGCAGAATATGCTGCCGCCGCAGCGAACTTGACCATTTCTGGCGCTACCGAAGACGGTTATGACGGCATCAACTTTGTTGTGGACAACTATGCGTTCCGTCCGCAAGCTGAGAAGTTTATCATTCTGGCAACCGACGAAGATCGTGATATCACGGACGCTTCGCTTACTTATCAATCGACCTTAGCACGATTGCAAGCTGCAGATATTTCGCTGCAAGGTATTCTGGGTGTCTTCATCGTTGACCAGAACTTCAACACCGCGTTGGCGATCGATTCAACCGACACCGTTTACCTAGCAAACGGTTCAGGTGGATTTACGACCTCGCCGAACGGTCAAATCACGGGTGCTAGCGGTAACACCATTGTCGACTACGCCGACATGGTGTTCGCAACCGGCGGTATCGCGGGCGATATCTTCCAAATCGGCCAAGGTGGCTTGGTAACAGACAGCTTCGGCCAAGCGATGATCAGCTCCATTGTGTCTCAAGCTGGTGGTAACCCATCGCAGCCTGGTGATTGGCGAGGTGTCCGTTTGGATACCCTCAGCAACGATCGCAACGTTCAAATCGTTACCGAAAACGAATCGACCACTCTCGGTGGTGCAGGCGTGAATGGAACACCATCCACTGCACAGAATCTGGGACGTTTGGCATCAGACGTACTATCGGGCGACGAAAACAAACGACTTGGATACGAAATCCATGGTGCACTTAGCGAACGCCGTGACCTCGACGTTTACAGTTTCAGCGCTAAGGCTGGCACCGAAGTTTGGTTGGATATCGACCGAACCAACAATTCGCTGGACACTGTGATCGAATTGTTGGATGCAAATGGCAACATCTTGGCTTTGTCGAACGATTCGTATACCGAAGAACTCGGCACCACTTCGCTCTATCGCAACCCATTGATGCCAGAGAATTCTGTGCACACATTGCGAAAGAGCCCATTGCAACTGTACCCAACCAGTGCATTGAGTGAAGCCAAAGACCTCTACAGCACCAACGTTCGCGACGCTGGTATGCGTTTGGTTCTACCTGGCCAACCAGGCAGCGAAAACGTTTATCACATCCGCGTTCGCAGCAGCAGTCTAACAGCTGGCGGAACCATCGCCGATTTGTTGACCGCCTCTAGTTTGACCGGTGGTCTTACCTATGGACCTTACCAGTTGCAAGTTCGCTTGCGAGAAACGGACGAATTCCCTGGTTCGTCGGTCAACTATGCCGACATCCGCTTCGCCAACACTGGTATCGAAGCTATTGGCTTGCCTAAACATTCTCCACTTGTTGGCGAATTGGGTGAAGTTGAAAACAACCAGAACCCAACCACAACCAACGCTCAAAATCTTGGCAATCTGCTCCAAACTGATCGTCAAGCGATCAGCGTTGCGGGCGACTTGGCCAATGCCAGCGACGTTGACTGGTATCAGTTCTCCTTGAGCTATCAGTCGATCTCGCCAACCGGCTTGATCAACTACTTCTCCTCCGTATTCGATATCGACTACGCTGATGGTTTAGGTCGTCCGAACACCTCGATGTACATCTTTGATTCCCAAGGACGGCTTATCCTCAGCGGCCTTAACAGCAATGTGGCAGACGACCGAGGAACAGCACAGAGCGACCTGTCAGGTGGCTCGGCTGGCACTCAAGATCCATACATCGGTACTGTTGAATTGCAAGAAGGCCAATACTTCTTGGCAATCAGCAACACCAGTCGTCAGCCCAATGTTCTCAGCAACCCATTGGTTCGCTTGCAACCTGTCTCCGGCACCCGCCTGATCGCTCGCGATCATGTGGACAACCCTGCTTTGACTCCTGCAGAAGTTCCATTGGTTGATCTATTCACGACCAACACCAGCGTCGTTCCATATAGCCTCGGCGATGTGGTGATGTACGTGAGCCAAGATGTTGGTTTCCAAGTAACCAATCTGTATATGGTCAATCCATTTACGGGAACGGTTACCAATACCGTGGGTCGGTTCAACTTCGATGTTCAAGACATCGCGATGCGATTCAACGGCACGTTGCGTGGCTTCGACCTTCCATTCTCGAACGCCAACGTGGACTTCGATCCACTGGCCGACTATATCGACATCAACCCAGGCACTGCTGCGGCAACCGATGCGGGCGACTTGGATATTGAAACCTTCCGAACCGATGCAGCGGGTGCAGTACAAGACGCTAACGTTGGCTTCTATGTTGAAGCAATCACCTTCACCGAAATCGGTGGCCAAGAACGCGGCTACGTCGTCGGCAATCGCCCTGTAACTCCTGGCCCAGCTTACTTCACGAACGTCTTGTATGAGTTCGATGAAAACAGCGGTGCAGCTTACAGTGCTCCTGGCCAAGACCGCGCAAACGCGGCCCGTGTTCAAGGTGCTGGTACCGATATTCGCGAACGCGGCTATATCGAAACCAATCCAGTTGGTTTGTCGGTTTCTCGCCAGATGGTGACCTCGGAAGCCACTCGCGTTGATGCTGACGGCACAACCACAACTTTGATCGCGGACGGTCGTCGATTCCAAATTGCTACCCCAAGCGGTACCAATTTGACCTTCGAAATGAACACCGGACCAGAATTCACGATCACCTACAATCCGAACTCGGGTCTTAACGTACGCGATGGCGATCGCTTCGAAGTCAACGGCCAAATCTATGAATTCGATACCGGTCCCGTGGTCGTTGTGGGTGCAGCGACCGGAGCAGCCTTGAGTACTGGCTCGACCGTTCGCATCCTCGATGCGTTCAACGTAGTTCGAACCTTCGAGTTTACGCAAACAGGTTCGGTTTTTGGCGGCAACATCCCTGTGATGTACACCGCAGCCTCAACTCAAGCCGAATTAGTAGCTTCATTGATTGCAGCGATCAATGCTCAAACTGGTTTTGCGACCAAGGCCTCGACTGTTGTCGGTGGAAATCGCATTTCACTTACCAACACCTCTTCCAGCAACACGGCAACCGTAAGTGGGTCAGGCCTGAGCATCTCGGGTCAGCCAGGCAACAGCGTTGGCTTGTCGGTTCCGATTGAAGAGAATTCGACCTTAACTCAGTTCATCGACGCAATTCAACGAGCCGTTGGCAACAACGTTACCGTATCGGTGGATGGCGACCGCTTGAACTTCTCAGGTGCCAATTCAGTATTGGTTACCGATTTGGTAAACCGTGGAATTTTGACCGCCCGCACTGGCAATGCGACCGTATCTCCTGGTGCTATCGCCGTTAACTTCTTGGCGAACGATGACGCAGCTGATATTTCGGCTCGAATCGCACGAGCCATCAACGGGGCTGGGGTCGTTGGACTCTCGGCTACCGTAAGTGGTGGCGATGTGGTTGTCTCCGGCGGTAACTTTGTGAACGCGGATAACCCATTCCGCTTGGCTGGTGTTGCTCCTGGCGGTACGGTAACAGGTATCGCAATTGTCGAAGGTGTTCTGTTCGCTGTTAGCGATCGCGGTGGTTTGTATCGTGTTGGCAACCCAGCTGGTGTCAACAACGGCAACATTGCAACCTACGTTTCCACAGCTTCGGACCTCTTGGGAATTCAGTTCTCTGGTCTCTCGTCGGGTCCAGTTCGCTTGAGCAACGGTGCCTATGCAGACGTCTTGTTCGGTACCGATTCGTTAGGTCGAATCTATGCCTTCGATACCGACGGCAACTTGTTGCCAGTCTTTGCGGGTGGTGCAACCAGTGTGTCCACTGGTTTGTTCAATCTGAACGGAGTCACGTTTGCTCCACTCGATTACAACTTGTGGCATGAAAGCAACAACCGAGCCAACAATGCTGGCCACGGCGTCCCCGCATTGCCTGACGGAACACGTAACGCGGAAGCTGGTAACACCAGTTACTACTTTGGCTATGAATCGCCAGGTGCCAACAATGTTTCGTACACTGCAGTAAGCCAACCTGGCTTTACCAACAGCTACAACTTCGCCGGTGGTGCACAAGGCGTGTTGCTCAGCAACCCATTTGATCTTTCCGGCATCGGTGCAGACGATCAGCCAACGTTGTACTTCAACTACTTCTTGGCGACCGAAGATGCAAACTCCGACTTGAACGATTTGGATCCAATGTTGGATGCGTTCCGAGTTTATGCGGGTGGCGATGACGGTGTATGGCACCTGTTGACCACCAACAACAGCGAACGAGGAGCAGGTACATTCGACGACGAATTGGATGTTCCTGGATCGCAAGAAACGTTTGACAACACGGGTGTATGGCGACAAGCTCGAGTGAACCTCGGCAACTTTGCTGGACAAGAAAATGTTCGCTTGCGAATTGAATTCAGCACCGCCGGCAGCTTCGGTTACGGAGCTCAAGGTGGACGTGGACCTGAAATTCGTTTGGTCGGTGGCGACAAGGTTCGCGATGGCCAAACCGTTACGGTCAACGGTGTTGACTTCGAAATCGAAATGGGCACCACATTGGTTATCCCAGCGGGTTCCGCTTTGAACGATGGCGACAGCATCACAATCGACGGTCAACGCTTTGTGTTTGACTTAGACGGCACAGGTGTCTCGGCTCCAGACGTTGCAGTTCCTTACACAGCCACCGAAACTTCGGATGTGATCGCACAACGCTTGCTGGCTTTGGTTGAATCCAACTTTGCTGCTAAGCCATCTATCACCGGTTTGAACTTTACAGCCGAATCGAACGATACGCTCACCACAGCAACCCGTACAACAATCACCGGTGACTCGATCATCGTATCGGGAACCGGCAATATCGGTGACAACCCATTGTTGGTTACTACGCCATCCATGGATATCGACTTGGTCCGTATGCAATTGTCGTACGGTGCGACTGTAACCGTATCGGCAACCGCCACCGGTGCCTTGACCTTGAATCCAATGTTGCGAGTCTTCGATTCCAGCGGAAATGAAATTGCTTCGAATGACAACTTCGCTGGCCTCAACGCACAAGTCACCTTTACCGCTCCAGCGGATGGCTTGTACTACATCGGCGTCAGTGGTTCGGGCAACAACTCCTACAACCCAGCTGTGTTCGGTACCGGTACCGCCAGCAGCGTTGGTGACTACCGCTTGGACATCGATGTGACTCGATTACTTGATGCGGAAGTTGTCGACAATCGTCTGCAACTCTTGGGAGCTGCAAACGTATCGGTAACTCCTGGTTCAGCCATTGTGGTCGAAGGTTCGATGGGCACCACTGGATTGCCAGTAGTAATCAAGAGCAACATGACTGCAGACGAAGTTGGCCAAACGTTGCGTCAAGCGATTGCCAACGCCTTGGCGAATGGTGCAACGGGCGTGATGAACATCTACGCTGACACCATGGACATGACGGGCTTCAACGTTGGTAGTGCAGGTCCATTCGGTTTGACCAGCTTCCTCCTTGGTGACGCCTTCGGTGGCTACAACACCTCCACTCAGTTCGACGGCAGCCGAAATGCTCAGTTCCCTGGAGCACTTCGAGCCCAGAACAATAACTTCGAAGGTGTGTATGTGGATGACTTTATCATCGGCACCATCGAACGGGGCGAAACAGTTGTCAACGCAACTGCAGACACTTCGTTCACGGCATCCAATCCAGTCGGCAATGACATCTTGGTCGGACCATACCAATTGGAAATTCGCGGTGGTAGCTCGCGAGGTTTTGAAATCTCGGCAACCACTCCTTCGTTCTTCTACACTGATGTGTACGAGCCTAACCAACGAACGGCCGCAGGTACCTCCATCACCTTCAACGGTGCAATCTCTTTGGTTGATGGCTCGACCTTCAGCCTTAGCGATGGGGTTAACACAGTTGTCTTCGAATTCGAAGATGAAGTGGTTGGCAATGGTGTAACCGCTGGACGCATCCCTGTTCTTTACAACGCGATGTTCAACAGCGTCACGAACACAAACTCCGCCGAATCCGCAGCTGTGATTACCGCTCGCATCCGCGACTTGATCAACAGCCCATTGGTGCAAAGCTTGATCAAGGTCAAGGCGAACCTGTCGAACGGTGATTCGATCGGTGCGACCAGCGACACGCTTGATTTGTTCGGAACAGTAACCGCCGTTGTGCCAACCGAAGTTGGTACCGCTGTCGTCTACACCGGTATGGGTGACACCAACCGCGAACGAGATCAAGGTCAAGTTATCATCCAGAACAGCCGTGTGGTTGATTCATTGAACGTCGGTATCTTGATAGACACCAACGCTCGCTCGACAACGACGGGTGCAGCCAACCCTGGCACGCCACGCAACACCGTTGTTCAGAACACCCTCCGTCAGATCCCTGGCGTGGTTGTGATGAATAACGAATTGGTGGCTAACCGTGCTGGTGGCATCCAAATCATTGGAGCGGTTGATTCGGCAACCACACCTGCCGCTTCGGTTCCAGTCGCTCGAATCATCAACAACACCATCATCGGTGGTTTGATTTCAGCACCTGCTACTCCAGACAGTGCAACTTTCGGTGGCGAGTTCTTCGCTCAAGGTAGCGTGGCTTTCGCTGATGCGGTTGTAAGCTATGATCCAAACTTCGGTGGTGGCCCAGTTCCGTTGACCACACTTCAGACTGCGGCTAATGCATTAGGTGTTCCGAACTATACGGGAACTGGCGAACCTGTCGGCAACGATAACGTGGTCAGCTTGGGTCGCGGTGGTCGTTTGATTGTCCAGTTCACCGATAACCGCTTGACCGGATCGGGCAACAGCAACCCTGACTTGATGATTTTTGAAGTTGGTTCTGCTGAGTTGGTCGCTGTAGCGGTCAGCACCGACGGTGTTAACTACACCGATGTTGGCTTCGCAAGCGGTGCATTCCCAACCATCGATTTGGATGCTTATGGCTTCAACACTTCCAGTCGCATCTCGCATGTACGTCTCACCGATGTCATTGCAGACGGTTCGACATCGGGTGACTCGGTCGGTGCTGATATCGACGCTGTAGGTGCCCTCAGCTCGGTTCAACTTCCAGGCTTTACGGCTGGTGGAAATGGTATCTCAATCGAAAACAACGTGGCCCCAACCTTGTTGAACAACGTCTTGGTCAACAACACCAACGGCATCACGTTCACCAACACAACCGTTGGAAATACCATCATCGGCGGCACGGTTTATCAGCTCAACACGACCAACGTCAATGGTTCGGCAAGTCTCGGCCAGTTCCCACTGCAGATTGGCAATTCGGTTCAAGTCTTCACCGATCCCGTAGGACGCAACTTCTACCCAGATCGCTATTCGCCACTGGTCGATACCGCTGTGGATTCGTTGCAAGATCGTCCGAACATGGTTGCTGTTAAGCAAGCTCTGGGCATTCCAGCTTCGGCTGTTCTCGCTCCAGACTATGACCGCAACGGCCTCTTGCGAGTGAACTCCTCTTCCGGTGGTGGTATCGGCAACAACGTCTTCAAGGACCGTGGTTCGCTCGACCGAGCCGACTCGGTTCGCCCAACCGTTTCGTTGCTGAACCCACAAGATAACGACGCTGCAGGTTTGGATTCCAATTCTGAAACCACAGTTGTCGAATTAACCAACATCACCATGAACTACTTCGACATTCAGTTGAACGATGGTAGTGGTGTGGCGGAAGGCAATCGCGGCTCGAACATCGATGACAGCACAGTGACCAGCCAATCGTTTGTGGTCTACAAAGATCGCCAACCTTTGGTTGAAGGCATCGACTATCGCTTCGGCTACGATTCCACCAACAACGTGATTCGCTTGACTCCTCTGGCTGGCGTGTGGGAATTGGATGCGGTTTACCAAATCCGCTTCCTCAACAGCTCGCAAACGATGATTCAAGCTCAAGCTGCGTCTTCCTACAGCGATGCGACCAAGATCGAAGTTGTAGGTAGCGATGGAACATCCAAGATTTTCGAAATCGACACCGGCTTGATCGTCACCATCCCAGCCACATCAACGGGCTTGGCAAACGTGATCGACGGCGAAGTTGTGGTTCTCGATGACGGCACACGTCGCTTGACCTTCGAATTCGATTCCAACAACTCGATTTCGTCAGGCAGCATCCGGGTTGCTTTCAATAGCAGCAGCACTGCAGAAAGCGTGGCTCAAACCTTGCTGAACGCAATCGCCGCTAACGGTATGACCTTCGCAACCGTTTCGCTCGGTAGCGGACGCATTCAATTGCACAGTGCTAACCCATCGTCAGCTTCGACCACAGGCTTGGTTACCTTCACTGGTGCCACCGGTGTGACACCAAACTTCGGCTTGCGAATTCCATTAGCAGGTGGTATCCCAACGGGCTTGGATGATGGCGAAACCTTCGTCATCAGCCGCGGCAGCTTGAGCGTGACCTTTGAATTGGATTACAACAATTCAGTAACGAGCGGCAACCGAGCTGTTCGCCTGGTTGTTGGTCAGTCAGCCGCAAGTGTTGGAGCAGCTTTGGTTACTGCCATCACTAACGCTGGTCTCGGCTTGACCCCAACCTACACCGGTGCAGGTCTGGTTGAACTCGGAAGCCAATCGGATATCGTCGTCAACACCACGTCAACCGATCTGACCCAAGTTGGCCAAGCGGGTGTTGCCGGTTCCGTTCGCGTTCGCCTCGATGCAACGTCCACCAACGACGCGGACGCAGTTGCCGCTATCCTCGCCAATGCGATCAACAATGCAGCCGTAACAGGTGTCACTGCGATTGCAATCGGCGATAAAGTCTTGGTTCAAGGTGCAACCGGGGTTGTTGGCAGCAACACACTCCCTGCAAATCCAATCAAGGACCTTGCTGGGAACACCTTGAGCCCGAACCAAACCACTGGCGAAACCACATTGACCATCTTCCTCGGTCAAGGCTTCGACTACGGTGATGCTCCAGATCCAAAGTACCAAACTCTCGGTGACAACAACGGCGCTCGCCACACTGTGGTTACTGGATACAGCTTGGGTACCTTGAACAATGCCGATGCCGACGCTCGTGTTGTCGACGCCGACAACGACGACGGGGTATCGATCACTGCGGTTCCTGGCAGTGGCATTAGCGTTCCAACCGCTGGTTTCGCAACCCGCATTATCGTGACCGCTCAAGGCATCACAGCCAGCCGCCCAGGTTTGCTCAATGCTTGGATCGACTTCAACGGTAACGGCACGTTCGATACCACCGAGAAGATTTTCAACAATGTCTCGTTGGTCAACGGATCCAACACCTTCAACATTACCATTCCAAGCTCCGCTGTAGCGGGTGATACTTGGGCTCGCTTCCGCTTGAGCAGCACCGGCACTGCCGATGCGTTCGGTGCGGCTATCGATGGTGAAGTTGAAGATTACAAGTTGACGATCACCGCGAACCCATATCAAAACAGCACCAATCGCTTCGATGTGAGCGGTGATGGTTTTGTATCAGCGATCGACGCTTTGCAAGTCATCAACTTCTTGAACACCAACGGACCACGGGCCCTGCCGCTTCCAGTCGGTATGATCGCTCCGAAGTATCCAGATGTTGACGGCAACGGCTTCATCAACGCCAACGATGCTTTGGTTGTTATCAACTACCTGAACTCTCGCCCATCGGGTGAAGGTGAAGGTGAAGGAAGTGGTGAAGGTGAAGGTGATGTAAGCGACTTGTTTGGCCTTAGCAGCCTGATGGCAGGTGCTAGCCTGTCCGCAACTCCTGCAACCGCTCAAGTAGCTCGCAACTACACTGAACTTCGCCTGGGTGACTTCTTGCATCTGAGTGACGCCGCACCAATGGGTCCACGTGCCACTGCAAATGCATGGTGGGATGAGGCCGAGTTGGTCAGCGAAAGCTTTGTAGATCAATTGGCGGGAGCTAATGCTAGCGAATTCGCCGATAGCCATGACGAATTGTTCGCCGACCTGGAATTGGACCTATAATCCGCTCCGATTTAGGTTGAAATCAGGGAAAAATTGAGAAAGCCCCCCAGCATTTTCTGGGGGGCTTTTTTCTTGGCCCGAGCCTAAAAAACACCCAAAGGAAGTACTCCCTGAGAGGCAAGATTCGCTAAAGTCGCTACAAACCATAAAGTCTCAAGGTAGTTGAACGAAACTTGATCGCAAAAATTCTGCGGATTTGAGGGAACCCGATCCTCCACGTACCATCAAATAAAGGATCCTTATATTCTCATCGTCCGGTCGGTTGAGTTCCCATGTCCCAACGGTCTCGTAAAAATCGCAGGAAGCAATCGCGTCAACCTCGATTAGAGGTCCTTGAGTCGCGCCAACTTCTCGCCTCGCTCCCGTTCGGTGCCCAACCGGGTGACACGGGCGAATTCATGTTGGGCCGTATTGCTGTCACACCAGTAGTCCTGGAAAGCGATGGTTCCATTGACCCCAACCAATACGACTGGAGCTCTAGCCAAATCCAGGAAGTCCTCAGTAACCTGAGAGACGGAATGCAGTGGTGGGTGGATCTGCTGCATACCAAAACGACCGTCCACGAACTGGAATGGGTCATTGATGATCAATTTGCGGTAAACCCAGTGGAAACGGGGTACGAACCGATTTCCAGAGTGAGCAACGATTTTCGGCTGTGGGTTCGCGAGTTCCTAACCGGTCAAGGATACAACGCAACCGGCGGCATCGACTCCGACATGCGGTTGTTCAACGATGCCCAACGGCAACGTCTGAATACTGATTGGTCCTTCACGATTTTTATCGTCAATTCACACTTTGATTCCGATGGCAACTTTGCCGCTGGCGGCTCATTCAGCCGCGCCTTTGCTTTCGCGGGTGGCCTCTATTTCGTAACACCATCTACACGTCCAGCCTCGACCTACGCGCACGAAACGGGTCACATGTTTTGGGCGCGCGATGAATACGCAGGTGGTGGCAGCTACACACAACGTCGCGGTTACTACAACACCCAAAATCTCAACGCTGCTGACAATCCGACACCAGGGTTCGTGCAACAACCGAGCATCATGACCGCCGGTGGCTTGCTGCAACAAGCTTATAACAACCTGGTAAGCGCCGATGCGACCTTGGAACAACTGGGCTGGAAGGATTCCGATAGCGACGGCATCTTCGATGTCCTTGATGTGCCAATCCAAATGCAAGGAAGTGGCTACTGGGATGCTGCCAACAACGTTTATCGGTTTATGGGTTCAGCCCAAGTGGGCACACTTCAAAATCTGAATTCATCAGGTTTGCGAAACGACATAACCATCAATGAGATTTCGCGAATCGAATACCGCATCGATGGTGGTAATTGGCAAACCGTACAAACGGTTAACGCGTATACGACCAGCATCGATCTTGCGATTCCCGTTCCTGAAGGGGCGAGCCAAATCGAGATTCGAGCCGCTGGCGATATCGCAGGCATCGAAAGCCAAAGCTACTCCAGTCGAGTCGATCGCCCCAGCATTACCAATGTCAACGGAATCAGTGGCGTCGCCTGGGTCGATGATGATCGCGATAAAGTATGGGACGCAACCGAGTTTGGTCGCTTGGATTGGTTTGTTGATTTGGTGACGAGCCAGGGAACGCCAATCTCGCTACAAACCGTATTTGATCCTGATAACTTTTCTGCTGGCGAACTCCCCAACAATTTCAGTTCGCGTGTAGTCTTTTCTACCAATGGCACCCTGACTGATGGCAGAGTTGGATTTTTCACCGACTCATCGGGAAATCTAGGGCGAACTTTTCACGGTTACAACGCGTCCACTCAATCTTGGTCGAGCGTGTGGACCGATGGAACTCAACGCTTACAAGCCAATTTTGCGTCGCCTACAAGCCAAGTCGAAGTCGATATCGTTGGCAATGGAACTAGCTCGGTAGGCCGAATTGACGCTTATAACTCAGCGGGACAACTCATTGCACGCACCACAAGTCCAGCACTGAGCAACGGACAACGAGTAACGCTGCGAGTGGGCCGCATTCAAAACGACATTTCCTATGTGATCGTGGGTGCCCAAGGATCAGGCAGATCCATTCGCATCGATAACTTTCGCATGGGAGCGACATCTTCGGTTCCCACCAACAACCAGGGGCAATATCGATTCGATAATCTCCCGGCAGGTACGTACTATGTGAAAGCTCGACCATCGAGCAACACTTATAATGTGATCACGCCCGCCAGCGGCATCCAGACGGTCACGTTGGTAGCCGGAGTTCCAGCCACAAATGTTGACTTCTCGTTCGAGTACATCTCCAGCGCTTGGCAAAACCCCGACAACAGATACAACGTCGACAATAACGCAGCTGTTAACGCTATCGATGCTCTTGTCATCATCAATGAACTCAATCGCGGTGGGGACCCCGATCTCTCGAAACGTGGCTTAAGCACTCCTCCTTATGTCGATGTTTCGGGCGATGGTTTCTTGACTGCTATCGACGCTCTGCAAGTCATTAACTACCTCAACAACCGTGGCGGTGCGTCAGGTGAAGGGGATACATCGGGCAGCAACGGATCGTCGGGCGGATCCAGTAGCGGCTCGGGAAGCTCTGGCTCTGGTTCCAATGGCGGGTCTGGATTCAACGGTGGATCTGGGTCCGGCTCAGGGGAAGGCGAAGCTTCGCTGTTGGATAACCCCAATTCAGAAGTCCGTCGTTACGCTATTCCGAACGGTAGACTACAAGATGTAGTCCAAATGGGCCCTCTATTAATGGGGCCCATATATGTCAATCCAGCCCTTTACTTCTGGGACCCAAGTACCCTGGAAGAGGAGGGAATGGAACATGAGGATGACGACCATGACCATGAGCACGATCATACCTTGATGGTCGACTTGGTGATGACCGAGTGGGACGACTTCGGGTAGCCGAAGGGGTGAGATTCGACGCAATCGGTCATGCTAAGTTTAGGAGTTTTGCCGATTTCCCGTCGATTCTCGGGAACCAAACCTGGATCGCGCACTCTAAATCTCGCTAAGCCTTAGACACAAGCCGTTTATGTGATAAACTAGGAAATATAGGAAAAATCGAGAGTTTTTCCGGATTTCAATTTTCAGGGAAGGTCTTTTCATTGAATTGCCTTTTCTGGCCAATTAGTCTGAACTGGTCTACGTTTTCTGTCTCGTCTACAACTGGTTTACATGATGAATATGAAGCGTCAAAACAGTCGAGCCATGGCTTCCGGTAGCTCCCGCGATGGGCTTAAGAATGCGTTCCGACGCCTTCTGCGAACCGAAAACCTGGAACGACGAGAGCTGATGGCGGTCGACGGCTTTAATCCGTATCACAATTACGACGAACCAGTCGACACGAATTATGACGGCTATATCAACGCCATCGACGCTTTGATCATCGTCAACGCCCTGAACGCCAACGGCGGCTCGAAACCTCTTGATACCAGCTCTTCTGGGTCGGGCAAATTTGTGGACGTCAATAATGACGGCACCATGAACGCGATCGATGCGCTTAATGTGATCAACTTCCTGGGAGCAGAAGGCGAAGGCGACTTCATCGCCCGCATGACACTCAGCACCACGGACATGTTGGGCAATCCGTTAACCAACTCGCCGATTCCGGTTAACTCTCGGTTCCGCTTGCTGTCGAGCGTTCAGGATTTGCGGGCCGATCCAACGGGTGTTGCAGCATTCGGTGTGAACATCTCCAATTCCAACACGAGCAGTATTCGCATGTTGGTGGGTGAAACCCAAGCGATTACTTTTGCCAACGAAGTTACGTCCGGTAACTTCACGTTGACCTACAACGGACAGACAACTGGCAACATCGCTTTCACCACCACTGCCGCCCAAATGGCGACTCGTATCCAAGCGGCCTTAAGCCCTATCGTTGGCTCATCGAACTTAAAGGTTACGGCGAGCAGCACACCTCGACGATATCTTGTTACGTTCCGCAATGATTTGCTCGATATGAATATTGCCCCCATTACGGGCAATTTTGATAGCCTCAACACATCGAACCCAGCTATTCCATCGGGAACCGTCACCGATAATTTTTATCCTGCAGACCCAACCAATATTGACTCTGCAAAACTTTCGATCGATTGGCTACAGCCACCAACTTTTGCAAACCCAACTTTGATTTCGGCGGCTCTACCTACAGAAGGCACGTTCATCAACATCGGCGCGTTCGGTGACCTTTTCACTCCAGATCCTGAGCCCGCTTTGCTGAAGCCTGCGTTCGCTCTCTACTTCAAAGCAATCGATATTGGCTCGGCTTCGTTTACACAATCTTACGCCAATGCGAACCTCGTTCCGTTCTCATTATACGAACGCGATGAACCTCTTCTTGAAACCGAAATTAGCTT
>Ga0075158_10000117_pt1 | contig 56984 bp, 52 predicted proteins | sample JI91814BDNA_FD_70968 | JGI IMG/M metagenome (GOLD analysis project Ga0075158, IMG submission 70968) | Wastewater effluent complex algal communities from Wisconsin, to seasonally profile nutrient transformation and Carbon sequestration -... | ecosystem: Engineered > WWTP > Effluent > Algae... | reverse complement strand
CGACGCGGGGCTTAGCAAAAAATTCCCGACCGATCGCAACATCATTATGTTCCACGAAGTCATCGGAAAAATGCTCGCCACAGTGGGGAAAAGAAGCGCCCGAGATCAAATTACCTTCACCGGATGGAACGGAAATAGCCCTTAGTTCATTGCGTGGCAAGGTGGTTTTAATCGATTTCTGGGCAAGCTGGTGTGGACCGTGCAGACGCGAAATGCCAAATGTGGTAAAAGCCTATAAAAAATATAAGAACAAAGGTTTCGAAATCTACGGGGTATCGTTAGACAAGGATAAAGAAAGCTGGTTGCAGGCTATTGCCAAAGATGGTATAACCTGGCCACAGGTGAGCGATTTGCAATTTTGGAACAGCGAAGTAGTAAGGTTGTATAGCATTGAAGGCATACCTTTTACCGTATTGTTGGACAGAGAGGGAAAAATTATCGCGAAAAATCTACGTGGTGCCGAGCTGGATGCAAAACTGGCTGAGGTATTGAATTAATGAGGTACTCCCATAATACAACTATTAAGCGCCTGGCCTTTTGCCTTGCGCTTTTTTTTATTTGTACCCCTTTATTTCCGCAACAAACCTACTTTCAACAGGAAGTCAACTATAAAATGGAAGTGAGGTTAAATGACCTCCAGCATTCCCTTTCTGCCTTTCAGCAAATGCAATACATTAATAACTCGTCAGTTTCGCTCGACGTTATTTATATGCATTTATGGCCCAACGGTTATAAAAACCACAATACCGCTTTGGCAAAAGATTTGCTTAAAGAAAAGAAACTTGATTTTTATTATTCAACTCCCGGGGAACGCGGTTTTATCGATAGCCTCGATTTTAAGGTAAATGGTAAACCGGTAAAATGGGAGTACGACGCAGAGCATAGCGACATTTGTAAACTCATTCTGAACGAACCGCTCCGCTCCCTGGATACTTTGATGGTGACCACTCCCTTTTTTGTGAAAATCCCTGACGCTAAATTTTCACGCCTTGGCCATGTCGGACAGGCCTATTTTATCACGCAGTGGTATCCAAAACCGGCGGTATTTGATAACGAGGGGTGGCACACCATGCCTTACATCGATCAGGGTGAATATTACAGTGAGTTTGGGAGTTTTGATGTAAAAATAACTCTTCCTGAAAATTATCTTTTGGCTGCAACGGGCGACCGCATTGACGCCGAAGAGGAAGAAAATTTTTTGAATAAGAAAGTGGGCGAAACCATCGACCGCCTTGATAAAAAAGATTATCGGGGGAATGATATGGCATTCCCCCCATCTTCCACAAATTTTAAAACCGTTCGTTTTCGACAATACCGGGTGCACGATTTTGCGTGGTTTGCCGATAAACGTTTTAATGTGATCCATGATCAAATAGAATTACCTACCAGTAAAAAAGTAGTGGATACATGGATTTTTTTTACGAATAAAAATTTTGAATTATGGAAAGACGCGATCACCTACGTAAACGAATCAACACTTTTTTATTCCTACATATTGGGTGATTATCCATACAACAATGTAACCGCTGTAGACGGTACCATTATGGCCGGTGGAGGTATGGAATACCCCAACATTACAGTAATAGGTGACATGAGTAATCCCGTCGATCTGGATGTTACCATTACACACGAAGTGGGGCACAACTGGTTTTACGGCATTTTAGGAAGCAACGAACGAGATATGCCATTTATGGATGAAGGTATAAATTCGTTTTATGAAATGCGTTACCTGCGGGCTAAATATCCCTATAAAAAGTTTTCCGATTACATCGGGCAGGACTCTACTTTTAAATTTTTGGGAATCAACAAAATTCCCTATTGGAAGGAAAAAGAAATGACCTATCTGATGACGCACAGATCATACATTGATCAGCCACTTGACCTTCCATCCGATAATTACAGCAGCTTTAATTACGGAAGCATGGTGTATGGAAAAGCCCCTGTTATTTTTGATTATTTAATGGATTATATGGGGGAAGAAAATTTTGATAAAGCCATGCGGTTTTATTACGAGCAGTTCCGGTTCAAACATCCAAAACCTAAAGATCTTGTCAAGACGTTAACTTTTTATAATGGCTCAACCATCGATTGGTTCAGCGAGGACCTTCTGTCGTTCAGACGGAAGATCGATTACAAAATAAAAAAAGTAAAACAAAACAGCGATGGAAGTTTTACATTAAAAGTAAAAAACAAAAACGGGGTACCGGGTCCAATTAATATTTATGGATTTAAGGAGAATAAAGCGGTAGGGTTAATATGGCTGAGTGGATTTGAAAAAAGTAAACAAATCGAATTTCCTCCAGCCGATGTGGACTATTTTAAAATTGACGGGCAGGACAGGATGCCCGATGTTAACCGGAAGAACAATATTATTAAGGCGCATGGTCTATTTAAAAAACGGAAACCTCTTCAGTTGAATTTTATCACCAAGTATGAAGATCCTTTCAAAACACAGGTAAATTATCTCCCACTACTTGGCGCTAATTATTATAACGGTTTTATGCTGGGCATGGCATTACATAACTACGGATTTTATCAGAAACAATTTGACTACCTGCTGGCGCCCATGTTTGGGTTTAATACCAAAACCCCGGTTGGTTTTGCAGAGTGTAACTACCATTTCGGACCTAAACGGCTCTTTCAAAAAGTAACCATTGGCGCGCGCGCTAAAACATTTGCATACGATTACTTTGACACAAAAACATTTAATGAAGTTTTGGGGACTAATTTTAAACCCTTGTATTTGAATTATTATATAATTGCACCGTTCATTCAGTTTGATTTGAAGAGGAAAGATGAATCAAATAGTATTTACCAGACCATTAGTTATACGAATACTAATTTGTTGGTTGATAGTTTGGACAGCTCAAAGTTTCCAAGTTTCGCGGTAGCCGGTCCAAAAAAGAAATTCACCTATTCATTTGTGAATCAGATTAATTATGATTTGCAGAACCAACGTGTAATTAATCCGTTTAAATTAAATCTCAATCTTCAGCATACCGCTTCCATGGCGAAACTTTCAGCCACCTTAAATTACCGGATTACAGTGAGTAGGAAAAACTACATTGATCTCCGGGTTTTTGCCGGAACCTATATAACCGGTAAAAACAATGAACGGTCCTATTACGCATTTAGATCGGGTGGTTATCGCGGACCTGATGATTACCTCTTTGAATCTAATTTTGTTGGCAGAAATATGAATGACGGGTTTGGTTACAGCCAGTTCACGGAAAAAGATGGTGCTATGAAAGTGCCGGTGTTGTTTGGCAGGTCAACACAATGGATGGCGGGCGTCAATTTAAAAACGCCGAAACTATTTATCTTGCCTGTAAAACTTTTTTTAGACGTGGTTACCTGCGATGGTCGCGATCTTTTAGACGATAAAATTCTTTGGGATGCGGGAATAAATATTATTATTTTTAAAGACATTGTGGATGTTTACATCCCATTATTCTACAGCTCAGATATTAAGAAGACTTTAGACCTGAATAATGTCGACTTTTCTAATAGAATCAGGTTTACATTAAATATTCATAAATTAGTCCCTAAAAATTTTATTAAAGACACGTTTATTAAGTGATCCATTCAAAAAAAATATTTTTCGCGTCTGATTTTCATCTGGGGGTTCCTACCCTCGAAATGAGCCTTGAACGTGAAAAGCGCATTTGTCGGTGGCTCGATCATATTAAAGCCGAAGCTTCTGAAATATATCTGGTGGGTGATATTTTCGATTTTTGGTACGAGTACAAATACACCATTCCGAAGGGCACAATAAGGTTGCTTGGTAAGATTGCTGAAATTACAGACGCAGGCATTCCCGTACATTTTTTTGTGGGAAATCACGATCTTTGGATGAAAGATTATTTCGTAAAAGAACTAAATGTCACAGTTCACCATGAGCCGATTACACAGGTATACAACGGAAAAACATTTTACATTGGTCATGGCGATGGTTTGGGGCCGGGAGATTATTCGTATAAGTTTTTGAGAAAAATTTTTGCAAGCAGGGTGAGTCAATGGCTATTTAGCAGATTACATCCCAATCTGGCATTCTACATCGCAAAGCGGAGCAGCAAACGTAGCAGGATAACTACCGGCGATAGTGACGAGAAATTTCTGGGTCAGGAAAACGAATGGCTTTTTCTTTACTCCCGAGAGTACTTAAAAAATAACAAGGTGGATTATTTTGTATTCGGCCACCGGCATCTGCCGCTGGATCTTAATGTGGATGGTAAAGCGCGGTACATTAATTTGGGTGAATGGATTAATTACAATACCTACGGCGTATTTGATGGAGAAGAAATGTCCCTTCTTACTTTTAAAGGATAATCAAATTTTAACAAAGATTAGAAGTTGTTTTTTTCAATAAAATAGGGCTAAAACAGCCATATTTATCGATAAATTTATTTGTGGATACAAAAAAAATGTCTTTATTTGTTAACCAAGACACTAATAATATGACTAGTACAATTGACATACATATTGAAAAAACCAAAAAGAGCAGGGTAGCGGATCAGGATGTAAATAACGTACCTTTTGGTAAATGTTTTAGCGATCACATGTTTGTAGCTGAGTATGCTGACGGCAAGTGGCAAAAGGCCTACATTGCGCCTTATGGCGACGTTCCGTCCAGTTATGCGATGAGCGCGTTACATTACGGACAAGCAATTTTTGAAGGTATGAAAGCCTACAAAAATGACAAGGGTGAGATTTCGCTTTTTAGACCCGAGGAGAATATGAAACGCTTAAATAAAAGCGCGGTAAGGATGGCAATGCCTGAAGTCCCTGAAGAGATATTTATGAATGGATTAATAGAATTAGTCCGTTTAGATCGTGATTGGGTTCCGAGCAGTGAAACTGGCAGTCTTTATATCAGACCCTTTTTAATTTCCACCGACGAAGCAATTGGTGTAAAGATCAGCGACACTTATAAGTTTATCATCATTACCTGCCCGGCAGGTAAATATTACAGCGAACCAATAAAAGTATTGGTTGAAACTGATTTTTTCAGGGCAGTGCATGGTGGCGTTGGATTTGTAAAAGCTGCTGGAAATTATGGCCGGAGTATGTATCCCACTAAACTTGCCCAACAAAAAGGATACCAACAGGTGATTTGGACAGACAGTGAAACACACCAGTATTTTGAAGAAAGTGGCACCATGAACGTGATGTTTGTAATTGGTGATACGGTAATTACACCTGCATTGAGCGATACTATTCTGGATGGCATTACCCGTAAAAGTGTTTTAGCGCTTGCCCGGGATTGGGGAATGAAAGTGGAAGAACGGAAAGTGAGCATTAAGGAAGTGTTTGAGGCTTATGACAAAGGACAATTAAAAGAAGTGTTTGGTTGCGGAACAGCGGCTACTATCGCTCAGATTATCGGCATTGGTTATAAAGGAAAAGATTACGAGCTCCCTCCGGTAAACGAACGTAAGTTCTCCACTAAAGTAGATGAAACTTTGCGTCAAATTCGCAAAGGTAAAATAGAAGATAAAATGCATTGGATGATGAAAGTGGATTAGTCCCTTTGTCACCTAAAAATTAAGCCGGTTAAAAAAGCCGGCTTTTTTATTGGAGTATTCGAAGAATTTAACGGGTTTAGAATAATCTATTTTTGCCGGAAATAAACAACCTGTTTTATGTTTTTCTCCATGTGGTAGTGCTGTATTTGCCCCCACAATAAAAAGGACTTTTCTTTAACGGTGTAACCGCAATGTTCATAAAACGCGAGTGCGTTTTCGCGGGCTTGTAATTCTATTTTTTTAAGACCACGATTTTTAGCCTCTAACTCCAGGAAATCAAGAACATTCTTCCCCAAACCTTTGCCCTGATAACCGGTATTCACAGCCATAAACCGAACCTGACCTGTGTCGGCGTCGTTTTCCTGAAGTCTTCCACAAGCAATTACTTCGCCTTTTTGGTCTTCGATACAAGCATTGAAACTGGTTTCTTCCAATGCGTCGGTGGCAGTGTCGGCTGGCTGATCCCAGGGTTTACGCAGTATCATGTACCGCAATCGGATAATGGCATTAACTTGTTCCCTGGTAGTGGCTTGTTTTACGATCAACATCAACTAAAAAATTTAAAAGCGATTCCTGAAACCGTTGTGTATTCTTTTTTATCGAACGTAAATTTGCGCAGCATTTCTTTTGCTTCTTCCAATTCGAACACTTCTTTTAAATTCCGAATCTTTCCCAGAGGAATTTCCTTTTCAAGGCATTCGTTAAACAGGTCTTTAAAATTAAACGTTTTAATGTAATTATAAAGTAACGCATAAAGTTGCGTTCGGTTGTTTACCCTTAGTTGGTTATTGGCATATTTTGGGTCGGTTGCCAGACTTGAAAACTGGATCAGATGGCAGAGTTGTTTAAATTGTTTGTTACTTCCGATAGCAAAGGTAACCTGATGATGGTCTTTCGTTTCAAAAATTTCACCATAGGGCGCAATATTTGGATGAATGCTGCCAACCGGTTTCGGTAAATGGTTGCCGATAAGCCAGTTGGTAGCTTGATTGGCAAGGGAAGCAATCGCACTATCAAACAACGAAACGGAAATATGGCATCCCTTGTTTGTTTTATAACGGTTTAACAAAGCAATAAGAATTGCTTCCTTAAGTTGATGCCCGGCCAGCAGGTCAATCAACGCAACGGGCATTTTCAAGGGTTGTCCGTTGGGTTCAGCGTTCATCGACATAAATCCACTTTCGGCCTGCAAAATGAGGTCGTATGCTGTACGCGCAGAACTTTGCCCGAAACCGTTTATGGAAGCAAGGATCAATCTCGGATTGAGTGCTGAAAGTGTAGGGTAGTCTGTTTTTAATTTTTCATCGTCACCTGCTTTGTAGTTGCTTATAACAATATCGGCCTCACGAATCAGGTCGTACAACTTATTTAGGTGAGAAGGAATCGTTATATCAAGGAACAAAGTATCTTTTAGGGAATTAACACTCCAGAAATAGGCGCTGGTTTTTTCTTTCGGATTTTCTGATTTAAGTTTCCAACTGCGGGTGACATCGCCATTTGTTTTTGGATTTTCAATTTTGATCACTCCGGCGCCCAATTCAGCGAAAAAATAACCAACACTCGGCCCCGCTAAAACACCGGCCAGTTCTACCACTTTTAAGTCTTTAAAGATGTTGTTTAAAATCATCTTAGTTCTGCGCCCAACTTTTCCTTGTACCCGTTAATCAGCTTTTCCATTACCCCTTCAATTTGTTTTTCGGTAAGGGTGGCTTCGTTATTCACTAACGTGAAGCTTACTGCGTAGGACTTTTTGTTTCCTAGTTTTTCACCTTCGTACACGTCGAAGAGATTGACTTCTTTCAAGAACTTTTTTTCAGTGTTTAGAGCCAATTCTTCTATTTGCTGGTATTTTACACTTTTATCGATGAGCAGGGCCAAATCCCTTCTTACCGATGGGAATTTGTTTAATTCTTCAAATTCAATCTTTTGCTTTTTGAACCCTTTTACAAATTGTTCCCAATGAAAACAGGCGTAGTAAACCGGCTGGTGGATATCAAACTTTTTGAGCACACTGCGAGACACGGCGCCCAATTCGACCAGTGATTTATTATTCAACAGATAATGGAGGCCGTATTCGAAATTCGGGTAAGTACTGTCGCTACTTTTAAAATTGGTGACACCGCATTTATTGAGTAAATGAATCACTGCGGATTTAAGAAAATAGAAATCCGCTTTTTGATCAAGGTGATAAGGATTTTCGTTAAAGATATTACCGCTTACAAAAATGCTTAGGTGTTTTTGTTCATGATAACCTGACTCCGGGGTTGTGTTATAAGTTTTTCCAAATTCAAATAATTTGAGATCGGTATTCTTGCGGTTAATGTTATAGGCAATTGCTTCCAGTCCGGTATAAATCATATCTGAACGCATTACGTTGAGGTCGTTACTTAAGGGATTTAATACGTTTACGTTATTGTTGTCCGCCGGATAGTAAGTGTCACGCGTAAGCGACAGTCCCATGATCTCATTGAAACCAAAGCCTTCGAGCACAGAAGCGGATTTATTCTCGAGTGCGAGATCGTCGTTTTTAATATCACTCATTGCGGTATAGCTGATAGATTTGCTAACCTCTACATGGTTGTAACCATAAATACGCATTACTTCTTCAATTACATCAGCTTCCCGCGTTACATCGGTTTTAAAGCGGGGAACCAGAAGTAGTAAACCGTCTGAACCTTCCGTCTCTATATGAATTCCTAGATTCAGAATAATGTTTTTAATGGTTGCCCGTTCTATTTCTTTCCCAATGAGTTCGGTACAATTTGAATAAGAAAATGCTACTTTGTAAGGTTCTAATTTTTCAGGATAGATGTCGGTAACATCCATACTTAAAATGCCACCGGCCAAATCGACTATTAAATTAGCGGCGCGTACCAGTGCAATTACGGTCATATCAGGGTCTGTTCCCCTTTCAAAACGGAACGAGGCGTCTGTTTTTAAACCGTGGTGTGTGGCCGTTTTACGAACAAATCCCGGGTCAAAATAAGCACTCTCTAAGAAAATAGCAGTCGTGTTTTCAGTTACGCCACTTTCCGCTCCGCCAAATACACCGGCAATACACATAGGCCCACTTTCGTGACAGATCATCAGGTCGTTTGCCTGCAGTGTCCGTGAAACACCATCCAGGGTCACAAATTTATCGCCTTCGTTTGCCGTTTTTATAATTACTTTTTTTCCTTTTATTTTTTCTAAATCAAACGCATGCATGGGTTGACCAAGTTCGTGTAGAACGAAATTGGTAATATCCACAATATTATTAATTGGTCGCACACCAATGGCCTGCAAGCGGTTTTTTAACCAGTCCGGGCTATCTTTTACGGTGACGCCGCTAATTACCAGGCCTGAGTACCGTTTGCAGGCTTCAGGACGTTCGACAGAAATTTCAACGGTGTTTAAATTTGTTGCATCGGGTAACGTGTTTAATCCGTTTAACCGGACGCTGTGACTGGTATTATTATCGCGTGTATTAAGTATTGCAGCGAGATCTCTTGCCACACCCAGATGCGAAGCCGCGTCGCTTCTGTTTGGAGTTAGTCCTATCTCCAGGATTACGTCATTTTCAATCTTAAAATAATCGGCAGCAGGCAATCCAACGGGGGTATCTTCAGGCAACACCATAATGCCGGCGTGGCTTTTCCCAAGGCCTATTTCATCCTCCGCACAAATCATGCCTTCACTCACCGCGCCCCGGATTTTCGATTTTTTTATTTCAAACGGTTCGCCCTCACAGGGATATAATTTTGTGCCCACAGTAGCTACGATCACCTTTTGTTTAGCAGCCACATTCGGTGCTCCACACACAATGGAAAGCGGTTCTCCGGAACCGATATCTACTTTTGTAAGGCTTAAGCGATCGGCATCCGGATGTTTGGCGCATTCCACTATATGCCCAACTACCAATCCCTTAAGGCCGCCTTTAATACTTTCATAAGTTTCTGTACCCTCCACCTCCAAGCCGGAGGCAGTGAGCAAGGCGGGTGCGTCTTCCCCCGAAAGATCAGTATTTATAAGCGTCTGGAGCCAGTTTGTTGAAATTTTCATGCATGTAAATTGAAGCCTTAAAGATAGCTAAATATTATGAAACCCTATTTCCGAAATTGCGGTTAACACACAAATCAGGCTCATTTTGTTTTTCTGTTGCGGTATTTCCAGCTTACTTTTTTTAGAGGATATCTTCTGCCGCGGTTGAGATTATTGAAAATGAGCGCTACGGCAAGTAATATGAGTACTCCTGATAGAACCGGTGAAAGCACATAAAAATATCCAAGGTCTTTAATTTTTTCACTTCCAATATTAGCTATTAAAGCGGTGGCGCCGCCAGGGGGATGCAAGGTTTTGGTGATTTGCATCAATACAATAGACAAAGACACAGCGAGCGAAGCTGAAAGCCAGGCTTCCCCGCCGAAGAGCTTATAAATGGTAACGCCTGTTATGGCCGAAATCAAATGACCTCCAATAAGATTGCGCGGCTGCGCAAGAGGACTGTTAATAATCCCATAAATTAAAACAGCCGAGGCTCCGAAGGAGCCAATCAAAAATAAATTATCACTTAAAACAAAGTATTTACTGTTAATTAACCCAATGCAGGCAATACCACTAAACGCGCCTAAAAATGTGAGTACGTGTTCTTTCACATCTACCAGTGTTTCCCGGTATAAAACATATTTAACTTTCCTGTAGTTTCTTTTGAATTTTACCGTCATCGTGATAGAAAATGGCTATAGTTTTTTTTGATTTTTTTGAGACTTAACACCGGTAAAAGTATCAATTAATCGTGTATCCACCAGTTGAAAACAAAAAACACGGACTGACTTAGCCCGTGTTTCAAAATTTTCTTTTTTGCTTTTAGCGCGCAGTAAGTGTGTATGTCGCTTTTTCCAGTTGGTTAAGTGCCTCCACCTGTTTTGAAAGCGCCAGAGCCTCTTGTTCTTCTGCGTTGCCCATCGTGCCTAACTTGGCGGCCAGATTGGGTTGGGCATTCGCTTCTTCACGCATCTCCTTTGCCAGTCTGATAATCTTCTCTGAATCGAAAATAAGATTTTTGGTATTTTGCGGAACATTGTTTTCACCGGTTTTACTTACATGTTTTTTTATACTGGTTTTGTTGGCGTCAAATTTATAGTAAGAGATTTCTGCCGAAAGCTCTGAGGCTGCAACCTGAACCAATTGGGTTTGCCGGTCAAGATTGTTGGCTTCCGATAGCAATATTTTTTTTACGGATTCGTGTTTGTCTTTTGACTCAGCTCGTAATTTTTGTGACAACGTTGTCAATTCCTCGGATTGTTTGAGTAATTCCTGAAGTGCCGCCGTATTAGCTTTTAGATTATAATTCACCGATGTGTGATCGTTAGGCAAAGATTTGCTTTTAGCGACGGTTTTCTGCGAAACGGATAGGCTGGTTTCCGAGATTGTTTTTAATGTTTCTGTTTCGTCTGGTTTTTTATCAAGATCAGCAAGAATTTTTGAATTAGACTGGGCATGAATTTCCGTGACAGAATAAAAAACAAGCGATAGGAGCGTCAGGTAGATTTTCGTTTTCATAATAAATAGTTTTAGTAGTAAGCATTTGTAGTAATTTTTTAGTAAGCTGTCTGATTTTTTGAGATTGTGTTTGTTTGTTTCCTGATTGTACGTCGCGCTACGTGAAAGGTTCTGGTTTTTCGACTAACAAATTGTTAACACGTCTAAATTGCCGGATAATACAATTGAATAAAACAAATACTCATCGACTGCACATGCCAGGTGTTTGGCAGAGACGTTTTTTTTGGTTCGGGTTTTAATCCAAAATAACAAATGTTGAAGTTTACTACAACGTTTTAATTTTTAATTAACAAGGGTAAACTGTATGTTTTATTGATTGAAACATCGTTCTGGGTGATTAAAATACAGGTTCAAAGATCGATTTTTAATTAAATTTATGAAACACAGAATCCTTTTCCTCAAAATTTTTTGTTCGATGAAAATTTACATTAGAATTTATACACTTGTTTTTTTCGTTGTGTTGGGTTTTGGACTTCAGTCTCAGAATCAGGCATCGAAATGGTGTTTTGGTAATCAGGCCGGATTGGATTTTATGACAAACCCTCCTTCTGTAATCACCCAGTCGATGGCCACCAACGAGGGGTGTGCGAGTATTTCGGATGCGGCCGGGAACTTACTTTTTTACACCAATGGAACTACGGTGTGGAATTCGCTTCACCAGAACATGGCAGGCGGTACGGGCCTAATGGGTTTGAATTATATTGCGCAAAACTCCATCATAGTTAAACAACCTGGCAATGCTAATATTTACTATATTTTTAATCCGAGTTGGAACTCCGGATTCTATTACAGCGTCGTAGACATGAGCCTGGCGGCTGGTCTGGGGTCGGTAACCGCAGCGAATGTGCAACTAGCTGCTGGTAGTAATGTTAATGGTAATTATGTCTATTTCGATAAAGTGTCGTCTACTAAACATTGCAATGGAACCGATGTTTGGGTACTTACCAAACAAACAAATTATAATAATCTTAATTTGAATAACGGCACTAATAATTTTTATGCTTATCTGGTGACATCAGCGGGTGTGAATACCACAGCGGTGATCTCCGCCGCCAATACATGGACCAATAACTATGGATATACCGATGGAACCATGAAGATTTCGCCGAATGGCACTAAAGTGGGAATGACTTCCTCATACAACGGGAATAACATTTTGAATCAGAACTATAGTGAGTTTGAGTTGTGGGATTTTAATTCCGGTACAGGTGTTGTTACTAATTCTTTGGCCTTGAGTATGGGCAACTGGAACAATAATCTTAACGCGTGGAGTTGGGGGTACGGCTGCGAGTTCTCTCCCGATGGCACTAAGTTCTACGGATCCAGTCCTTATTGGAACAATTTGAATAATACTGGTGTGGGAATTGCTCAATGGGATCTTTGCGCGGGTTCGCCTACAGCCGTCGCCGCTTCTCTTTACACCGTAGCTACACAAAGTCAAATCAATAATTTCAATAACTGGTATTATTTCCTACAGCTGGCGCCCAATGGCAAAGTTTACGTAGCCCGCTACGGGCAAACATTTTTGGACGTGATCAATAATCCAAATGCTGCGGGAGCTGCCTGTAACTACGTGCCGCTTGCTCAGTCCATTGGTACACGTACCTGCTATGCAGGGCTTCCTAATTTTATGACCTCTTATTTTTCAACACTGCCACCGCTGCCTCCTTTTACATACACTGTTAATAGCACAACCAGTTGCCTGACCACTTCTTTTACAGCGCCAAATAACCCTACCTTTGCCTGCTCAGCTATGGGGTATTCCGTTAATGGTATTTCCTGGAATTTTGGGGATCCAAATTCCGGAGCAGCTAACACCTCCACAATTAGTAATCCCGTACATACCTACCCCGTGCCGGGCACTTATACTACCGTGTTAACTTTTTTAAATGCCTGTGGTTCCAATTCAATTGCTTTGCCAGTGGTGATTAATGGCGCCAGCCTGACCATTACTACCGCGTCTATTACTTGCGCCAGTCTTGGATCCGCTACGGTAACCGCGCAAGGTGGAACAGGGCCTTTCTCCTATACCTGGATGCCCACCGCTCAAACCAATTCCATCGCCACGGGATTGATCCCGGGAAATTATTCCATTACCGTGGTGGACAATGGAGGTAACTGTGCTTATACCTCCACGGTTAATTTCGCCTCTCTGGTGCCTTTTACCGGTTTGTTGGATAACAGCGCCAGTATTCCCTGCAATGGAGTAGGATCGGGAACAGCGGCTATCACCCTCGCCGGAGGTTCAGGTAATAACAATTATTTCTGGAACATCGGCTCCTCAGTAATTACCACGCCCTCCGTAAACAGTTTGCCTGCAGGGTTGCATACGGTTACCGTTATTGACGCGCTTACTTCCTGTTCAGTAACACAAAATTTCTTTATCAATCAACCTCCAGCCATGAATCTGAACATCGTGGCCAGCAGTCCGACCACCTGTGCCGGCACGAGCATCACATTTACGGCCACCAATTCAGGCGGTACACCAGGGCCATTGCCCGGCTATACCTATACCTGGACGAATGGCCCCGGAACCAATACACGAACCGTTAGTCAAGCAGCCGCTGGCAATTATAGTTACTATGCGAGCAGCAGGGATGGTAACAATTGCAACATTACAAATACCGTTGTGGTCACCTTTGTACCTAATCCCACACTTGCCGTTTCAAATGTATCCATTTGTCCATTGCAGGTTGGAACACTTATCCCTACCGGAGCTGCCAGTTATACCTATCTGCCTTCCGGGTTCAGCGGACCTACATTTACAGATTCACCTCTGGTCACCACGGGTTACACTATTACAGGTACCACGGCCGGGTGTACGGCTACGCCGGTTACATCGAGCATCGTGCTTAAACCCATTCCAAGCCCTACCATTACCAGTAACAGTCCCGTGTGTAATGGCCAGGCTTTGATCATGTCTTCCAGTAACGGAAGCGCCTATCTGTGGGCTGGTCCATTGGTTTTCAGCTCCAGCATTAAAAGTCCAACAATAAATCCAGCGGCACCTGGAAACAGTGGTGTTTACTCTCTTACGCTCACGGCAGCCAATAATTGTACGGCAAGTACCACGACTACTCTTACCGTGCACCCAACTCCGACCGTGGCTGTAAGCAGTAATACCGTGTGTGTCACCCAAACCATTAACCTCACTGCCAATTCATTTGTCGGTGCCAGTTACTATTGGGAAGGCCCCCTTTCTTACACTTCTAATGCGCAAAACCCTTCTATCAACAACGCAACAGTTGCTATGACAGGTGCTTATAACCTCACCGTTACCAGTTTGCAGGGTTGTACCAATACAGCCGTTACTAACGCATCGGTGGTGGCTCTGCCAATTCCGGTGATAACACCCAATACCCCTTCCTTATGTCTTGGAGCCAATCTGACACTGAGTGCTGCCGGAGGTATTTCATATAACTGGTCAGGACCAAATGGATTTGCGAATGCGTCGCAAAATACAGGCATTAACAGCGTTACGCTACTTGCCGGTGGTATTTATAGTTTATTGGTAACAACCGGTCCTTGTACCGCTGCTACCACTCAATCCATTACTGTATTTCCATTGCCATCCCCTTCAGCTAGTTCGGTACCTACCTGCGATACAAAAAATCTGGTATTAACCTCCAACGGGGGCGGTGGTATTTATTATTCCTGGACAGGGCCTTTGAGTTTTGCTAGCAGCTTGCAAAATCCGACTATTACCGCGGCTTCTCCGCTTAATTCGGGTTTGTACACGCTTTTGGTAACCGATGTAAACAATTGTCAGGCCAGTACCAGTACACAAGTTTCCATTCTGCTGAATCCCATTGTGGAAGCAAGTGGAATTACGGTGTGTATCGGTAACTCAGCTGTATTAACCGCCAGTGGGGCGGTAAGTTATCTCTGGTCAGGCCCTGGAAATTATACCTCCAACTCATCCATAGCGTCTATTCCCGTTGCCAACAGTGTTCAGCCGCAAGTATACACGGTGATGGGCACGGCCCCAAATTCCTGCACCAGTGTGGCAACAGCGGTGCTTAATACCCTACCGCTTCCCACACCATCTTTAATTATAAATCCTTCAAAAGCCTGCGTTAATTCTACTGTTTCACTTCAGGGATTTGGTGGTGATTTTTATGAGTGGCGGGGACCTTACAATCTGTTTTCTAAATCACAAACTGTAAGTTTTACAGCGGTTAATTTGGCTTATGGCGGCACTTATACATTAACAGCATTTAGTAATGCAGGGTGTTCATCGAGTACCACCGGATTGTTGCAAATAGATGCCGCTCCTGATGGAGATCTGGTTAACAGTTCAGGAAACAGTTGTGTGCCATTTTGTTCTGATTTTAGTTTGGTAAATAAAAGCCCTTCACCTGTGGTAAGCACTGTTTGGCAAATCAATGGCCGGGAATTTAATACACCGGTGTTTAATTATTGTTTTAACCAACCCGGCGACTATGTAGTAATGGGTTCATTTACAAATGCCATTGGTTGCGTTAATTCTTCCAGCTTTCAGGTAACGGGTTATTCACTGCCTGTTGCAGACTTTGAATTTTTTCCTGAAAATCCGGTGGCCGGAGTTGATGAAGTACAGTTTATTAATACCTCACAAGGCGCTCAATTAAGTCGTTATAACTGGTTCTTTATGAGTAACAGTGGCCCTAAAGTCATTGGTCCAAATGCCGCTTATACATTTGAAAATAATGGTATTTATCCAGTGGCTTTGGTAGTACGAAATATATGGGGTTGTGCCGATTCGGTTGTGAAAGCGATAAAAGTAGAACCGGATTTTAACGTATATGTGCCCAATGCGTTTACACCTAACGACGATGGAACCAACGATGTATTTTTGCCGAAAGGAAACGGCATTGTGAAATATGACATGGTCATCTACGATCGTTGGGGGCAAAAGTTATTTCAAACAAGTGATTTTACGAAAGGCTGGGACGGCACGTTTAAAGGCGAGGAATGTAAATCGGATGTGTATGTGTGGAAAGCTAATGTTACAGACCTTACCGGAAAAACAAAAAATCTGGATGGTTTTGTAACGCTTTACAGATAGACGCAAATCAAATTTAATAAAACCGAAAGGGGCTGTTTCAAAAACCGAAACAGCCCCTTTTTTGCAGCCAATGGCATTTAGGAGAGCGATTACGGAATTAACTTTAAGTCCGTTTTATGTGTGGAGGGAGCGACTTCCACCATTTTATTTGAGGGTTGATCCCTGGTCGTAGCTATAATTCAACATCCACTGCGTTCCAAATTTATCGCGACACATCCCGCAGTAGGCGCCCCAGAATGTTTTATTTACCGGCATTTCTACCTTTCCGCCCAGACAAAGCGCGTTAAATAGTTTGTCGGTTTCCGCTTCATTTTCCGTATGAACACATACATAATTGTTATTACCGAAAATAATTTTTTGTTCCATCGATTCCAGCGCATCGGTTGCCATTAAGACCAAACCTTTGGGTGTGGTTAAAATAATATTCATCATTTTTTCCAGGTCTTCCGGCTGCATTTTCTCTGCTCCCGGCATGTCTTTAAACTTGACATAGGAGGTAAACTCTCCACCAAAAACAGATTTGTAAAATTGCATGGCCTCAGCGGTGTTCCCTTGGAAGTTAAAATAAGGATTCGTTTTATGCATTGTTTTTATATTAAATGGTTGTATGACAAAATTATTGTCTTTAGCACATATGAAGGGCGTGTAAATGCGGCATTGTTATAAAGGCATTTGCGACAATTTCTTTTTTTACATTTGCTGTATGATTAAAATTTCAATTTTAGCCATTCGTCATGTTTTACTGGCATCCGTTTCTGACTCACTGCAACTCTTCCATAAAGTGAATGAGTTTTTGAAAGAATCTGGAAAAGCGCCCTTGTTTAAAATTCAGTTGGTGGGATTCTCCAGGGAAGTTGACTATGAAAAAGGACTCTTTAAGATCATGCCCGACGCACTTTTTGATGAAGTAAAAAAAACAGACCTGATAATTATTCCGTCGTTTACCGGCAATGTTACCACGGTAACTTATCTTAACAAAGATTGCTGTGTATGGCTCGCAGATCAATATAAACGTGGAGCAGAAATCGCCGGCCTCTGTACAGGCGCATTTTTAATGGCATTTTCAGGAATTCTAAAAGGTAAACAATGCACCACTCATTGGGCATATGCGAATGAGTTCAGGTATTATTATCCCGGTATTGAACTGGTAGACGGAAAAATGATCACTGACCAGGATGGACTTTATTCCAGTGGTGGAAGCAATGCGTATTGGAACCTCCTGCTTCATCTGGTGGAGAAATACACCAATCGGGAAATTGCCATCCGTACAGCTAAATATTTTGTAATCGATCTTGATAAAGATAATCAATCGCCCTTCATCATTTTTCAGGGACAAAAAAATCATGAGGACGAAGTTATTTTAAAGGCGCAAAAATATCTGGAACAAAATTATCTTCAAAAATATACCGTAGATCAGATCGCCGATAAATTTAATTTAACCAAACGAACGTTTGAACGGAGGTTTAAGAAAGCTACGCGTAATACGGTAGCGGAATACATACAGCGAGTAAAGGTGGAAGCTGCTAAAAAACAGTTAGAGAGCGGGAGAAAATCTATCAACGAAATTATGTTTGATGTGGGTTACTCGGATATGCAGTCCTTTAGAGGGGTATTTAAAAAAATTACGGGAACTACCCCCGTTGATTATCGCAATAAGTATCACTAAACGGCGCATGGGCGTTATTAAAACAGACGACCTCAATAATGACCTGTGTTTTTCGGTAAAATTATTTAAGGTATCTTCTGTAAGTGGGTTCGTTATGGATTAAAAAATCGTGCTGGCGATACACCAATTCACCTTCTTTGGTGGCATGCAGCTCAAATGCTTTAATTCCCTGGCGTTTCGCTCTGGCGACCAATAATTCAAGAATACTTCCGCAAATTCCTTTTCTTCGGAAATCTGGAAGGGTATACATGTTGATGAGATATCCATAAATTCCGTGTGGATTTAGGAAATTACCCGGTTGTTCGCGGATAACGAGGCCACCAATACCTACTGCCTTTTTTTGGTATTTTGCCAGGTACCAAATGGAGGTACCATTTTTGAATGAGTTTACGAAGTAACTGTGGAGTTGTTCTTTCAGATTTTGTATAACACCTGAATCCTGGCGGCTTGTTAATGCAAGGGTAAATTGAATACGAAGGTCGATCAACGTGTCAAGGTCGTTAATGGTCGCCAAGTGGTAGGTGATTTCCTGGTCCGGGCGAATGAGGTTTAAGGTGTAAAGCCAATACCGCTTGCCATAAATAAGTTCCAGTTCTTTGAGTTTTTTAAACCCAAGACGTTCGTATAAATACCTTGCGGTATGGTGGAATTCGGACGTATGAAGGGCAATGGTTTTTTCTCCGGTCTCTTTCGCAAAGTCAATGCATTGTTGCGTGAGATGCTTTCCTATGCCTTTTCCTTCGTAAGCCGGATCAACGCCTAACAAACGAATGTACGCCCAATCTGTCTCAAAAAAGGTGGTTGGGTTGCCATGGGCAATGAGAAATACCATTCCCACTATTTTTCCACCACTTTCGCAAACAAAACAGGCTGATTGTTTTAGCAACTGCACATACATGGTTTCGTTTGCGAGGTTCTGTTTCATCACCGCCCAGTTATCTTCTCCCAGAACAGAGGCGTATTGTCCGTAAGCGAGTAACGCTAGATTTTTTAGCCCGTTAGCGTCTGCCAGAGTGGCTCTTCTATAATTGAATTGTTCGTTCATACAGAAGCAAAATTCTAACAATTTTATATATCAATACAGATACAGTTTTTGTAAATTTGACCAATACAGATTGAAATGACGAAACAAAAGGAGTTGCTTTACCAACAGATCGCAAATGACTTGGAGCATCAGATCAGCAAGAGTATTCTGAAAATTGGCGATAAGCTACCATCTCTTCGTACTATTTGCGTTGAAAAAGGGGTGAGTTTGAGCACCGCCACGCAGTCTTACCTTGAACTCGAGAGTAGGGGACTTATTGAGTCCCGGTCGCGTTCAGGCTATTTTGTGTCCTATTCGCATGGGCAGTTTAAGGAAGTACCGTCAGTAACAAAACCGTTAAAAACAAGTTCTTCGGATGATCCTCAGGCGGTGATTGATGTATTGATTAAAAATGCGTCGAAAGCGAAAGTACTCCTGTCGTCTGGTGTTCCCTCGGTGGCCTTGCTGCCTGTTGCCCGTTTAAATAAAGCCATGACCCAGGCGATGCGCGAATTACCGGATAGCGGAATTAATTATGAACGACTGGGTAACCTCAAATTACGACAACAGATTGCCCGCCGTTCTTCATTCTGGGGCGGCGAGTTGCATCCAGATGAAATCGTCACTACGGCGGGTTGCATGGATGCTCTGGCGTTCTGCGTGCAATCGGTGGCACAGCGAGGCGATACCATTGCCGTAGAAAGTCCTTTGTATTTTGGTATCATGCAACTGGCGAGAAATTTGGGGCTCCACGTCATGGAATTACCAACACATCCTGTAACCGGGGTTGAGATCGACGCCCTTGAAAAAGCGATGCGGGTCAATAAAATCAAAGTGTGTCTGCTGGTGACCAATTTTAATAACCCGTTTGGCAGTTGCATGCCTGCTTCGCATAAAAAGGCAGTTGTTGAACTACTCGAAAAATACAATGTACCACTTATTGAGGATGACCTTTACGGTGATTTATATTTTGGAAATCATCGCCCGCTCACGTGTAAGTCGTTTGACGAAAGTGGGTTAGTCATGTATTGCAGTTCTTTTTCAAAAACCCTGGCCGCTGGTTATAGAGTGGGGTGGGTAGCACCGGGCAAGTTTTTGGATAAAGTTAGCAGGACCAAAAACTACCATTCCATTTCCTGTAATGCCCTTGCACATGCGGCAGTTGCCAATTTTCTTGAGAATGAACGGTACGACAGTCATTTGCGAACACTTCGGCAAACACTTTACCGTAATACCCTTCAATTTCAGCGTTGCATCAACGATTATTTTCCGGCAGAAACGCGGGTAAGTCAACCGCAGGGCGGCTTTCACCTTTGGGTGGAGTTTGATAAAAAGGTAGATACCATTGACCTGTATAATAAAGCCATTCAGCATAAAATTAGTTTTACCCCAGGTAGGTTATATACCCTGCAGAATCAATACAATAATTGTTTGCGCCTCAGCACCGGGGTCATTTGGAATAATAAAATGGAAGAGGCTTTGCAACTGGTGGGTAAACTGGCAAACAGGTTATGCGCGGCATAATAGCGGAGAGGCGTTTAATGAAGTTTTTCAGCAAGAAACAGGTACTGCTCTGGTAAATGATGTTGCCAGATGTTTGGGTTAACAGCCTCGTTGCTGTAAAGTTGAAAGTAGTCCTGATTGGGATTTAATACAATGGTATTACCTGTTCTTACATAGTAGTTGCTCTTGTAATAATCGGGTACTTTGAAATCGGGGATTTGTTTTTTTACCGCCTGTGAAACCATTTTTCCGAGGTACTTTTGATAATTACGTTGTGCTTTTTCGCTGGGCCGACTCATTTTTTTGTAAACATGTTTTAGGGCCAGGTTTTTTGGAAATTTTTGTTTTTTGATCAGGGCCTTCGCGTGCCTGAATGGATTTACCGGCGTAAAATCGGCAACGGTTTGCACCGTAAAAGGCACATCGGGTACCCAATCGGCAGTATTCACTACGTTATAGGCCCAGCCTTCTTTCGTCAATGTTTCGAAATCGTAGGCAAAGGGCAGGTTACCCGGTTTCGGTCCGGCGCTGCAATAGGTTTTAAATTGAATATCCGCTGGCAGTTTATTTTGAGATTTTAAACTCTCCAGGTAAGCGGTGAGCAAAAAGGTAATGCCCCCGCCCTGGCTGTGGCCGGTAAGAATAAAGTCTTTAATGCCTGCTTTGTAACAAGAGTCTATTTTATGTTCGATGCTCCGGGAAAGATAGGCCATGGCCACCAACCAACCCACGTGCACCGCAGCGTTGGCGTGATTGGAAAGTGCATACGTGAATTTAAAGTTTTTGTCCAGCTCCAGTTCTCCTTTGGCCGGGATCATCGCCGCGTACAAATTAGCCAGAAAACTTGCTTCGGTTTGAATACTGCCACGCACGGCGATGAGAGCAACCGGTCGTGTGCTATGTTTCCAGAGATCCCAGATATTATCGAATGCCACCACCGGGGAACGGAAGATAAATTGATAGTCCCGGGGATCGGGGAGTACCTTTGAACCGGCCCATTGATCGAGGGGAATATGCGCTTTTTGGTTGATTTTAAGGGTCTCGATATATTCCGTCTTGTCAAAACCAGGAGCTAAACGTTGTGCCAGAACCGGCTGTGTAAGAGCGGCGAGGTAGAAGATCTGTTTCAGGAATGTTTGTGTCATAAAATTAAATATAGGGAAAATTCTTAGCGTCGGGCTCATGATTTTCTTTGGCTTCCCTTGCATTATTGTAAAACATGGTTTACATTTGCAATCCCAATAAAACGCATGCCTCGATGGCGGAATTGGTAGACGCGCTGGTCTCAAACACCAGTAACTTCACGGTTGTGCCGGTTCGACCCCGGCTCGGGGTACGAAATCAGAGTGAGAGCGGAGAGCGAGAGCGACCCCCTTGAAACTCTGATTTTTTTCTTCCCTCGCTCTCACACTCAATCAAGGACAAATTATGTTTGATTGTAAAACTCTGATTTTTTTCTCGAAACTCACTTTCCCCCTCATGCCCAATTTTCAAAATTCATGTGTTTGTGAAAAGCCACGAAATCGTTTTGTTCAAATTCTCGGATAAACTTATCTTTGGCGGTAGTTAATCTCAGGCTAAAACACAAGTAAACGCAACTAACTAATTTATGTCAATAACAAAAGAATCGGAATTGCTCGGAATGCAAAAAGTAAGCGATGTGGTTGCTTACGCGTTGAAGGAAATGATAAATTATGCCAGACCTGGCATGACCACCAAAGAACTTGATAACTTCGGAGCGGGTATTTTAATGGATTTCGGAGCAAATTCGGCGCCGCATAAAGCTTATCAATTCCCGGGGTGGACCTGTATTAGCACAGAAACCGAGTTTTGTCACGGAATACCATCCCTGAAGAAAATATTAAAAGAAGGTGATCTGATTAACATCGATGTTTCCGCCGAATTAAATGGCTTTTGGTCAGACAATGGCGCGTCGTTCGTTATTGGAGAGGACAAAAACGGCCACCAACAACTTGTGGACGCATCGAAAGAGATCCTGTACAAAGCCATACACACCATCAAAGGGGGTGTGAAAATATCAGACCTGGGACACTTAATTGAAACAGAGGCTAAAAAGCGCGGCCTTAAGGTTATTAAAAACCTTACCGGACATGGAATAGGTAGAAGTTTGCATGAAGAACCTTCAGAAATTCCGAATTTTAAAGACCGGCTCAATCATGCACGATTCAGGAAAAACGCGGTGGTGGCTATCGAAACATTTATTTCGACCCGTTCAAATTACGCGGTAACCTTAAACGACGGATGGACGATGGTGGGCAATAATGGTGGGTACATGGCACAGCATGAACATACCATTGTAGTAACCGACGGAGAACCAATTGTGCTAACGGAAAAGAATGCAATTTGGAATTGAGTAGAGCCGGTGGAAAAGGATTTGGCTGATGCGTTACAGCCGCGGTTCGCTTTCTTTTTCCTTCTGGTGCTACAATCCTCAGATTTTAATTAAATTAAACGGTGGAATCTTTTTTACTAAAAGCACTTACAACACCTTTCTTTAAACACCATAGAATTCGGGACATTAACTGTTTTGAGCTAACATCTTAAGTTCTTTTTGTAATTCCTTGCAAGCGTTGGCACACGCCAGATCAACCTGTGAAATCAAATCCGATAATCTGTCTGATGAGTCCCCGGCAAGAGCGGCATTCTGAATTTGGTGAGCCATTTTCTCTACAGGTTTACTTATTCCAATGATGGCAAAGGAAGGAAGCATTTTATGCACAGCGGAGTAGAGTGCATTCCAGTTTTTCTTCTGATAACTTTCTTTCATCGATTGGAGTAGGGCAGGAGTTTGTTCTAGATAAAGGGAAATTATTTCCATTATTAATTTTGGTTTTGCTTTAGTAAGTTGCGTTACATGAGTTAAATCAATGTATTTGTATTTATTGGATGGAGTGATAGTACGATCTTTTTGAATAAGTGGAGGTACTTGTTTTTTTATGAGTCCAACTATTTTAGAATAAAGTAATTTCTCGTCAACAGGTTTTGCTAAATAATCATTCATTCCTACCGCTTTACATTTTTCAACATCCACTGTAGTTACATCGGCGGTTGTTGCCAAAATGGGGATTTCTGAGCTCATCGTTTTTCGAATGTATTCAGTCGCTTCAAATCCATTCATCTCCGGCATTTGTAAATCCATCAGGATGATATCGTACTCATTGGTTTTCAGTTTTTCAATGGCGATTTTGCCGTTTTCGGCCATATCCTGTTCGAAACCAAAATCATCCAACAGGGTTTTCATTAGTAATTGATTTAACGCAACATCTTCTACCACTAAAACTTTTATATTTTTTATTCCCGAATCCTGTTTAACTACGATTGATTCTGACTTAACGCCTTCTGTTGTTTTTTGAAATTTTAAGGTAAAGCTAAAAGTGGAACCCCTTCCAACTTTGCTTTTTATGGCTATTGTACCACCTTGGCGTTCTACCAGTTGTTTAACAATTGCAAGCCCTAAGCCGGTTCCTCCATAAAGTCGCGACGTGTTGCTTGAGGCCTGTTGAAAATTCTCAAATATATTAGTTATTTGATTTTCAGGAATTCCGATTCCGGTATCTGAAACAGAAAACTCAACAGTTACCTGATTTTTATCTTCATCGATGAGGCGAACTCCTACTTTTATTTCTCCTTCTGAAGTAAATTTTATGGCATTGCTCACTAAATTGAGAATAATTTGATTTAGTCTTAAAGGGTCTCCTAATACCACTTCGGGGATTTTTGTATCGTATTCTTTAATCAAACTCAGGTTCTTTTCATAAATTTTTGACTCAAAGATGTGTAGCATCGAGGTAATGGAAGTTGAAATTTCAAATGGAGTTTCTTCAAATACTATTTTTCCGGCTTCTACCTTTGCCAGGTCGAGTATGTCGTTTATAAGAACGATTAGTGCGTCACCACTCGTCTTAATCGCGTTCATGTATTCCTTTTGTTTTGTAGAAAGGTCAGTTTTTAAAATAACCTTCGTAAATCCTATGATCGCGTTCATGGGTGTACGAATTTCATGGCTCATGGTGGATAAAAATTGTTGTTTCGCTTGCATCGCTACTTCCGCTATTTCTTTAGATTTTTCAGCAAACAATTTTGATTCAACTAATTCCGTTTCAACTCTTTTTTGTTTAGTAATATCCCTAATGGCGGCCGATACCATTTTCCCTTCATCGGTTTCCAATTGGCTAAGGCTGATTTCAACGGGAAATTCTCTCCCCTCCTTGTGCTGAGCGAATAAGTCCAATCCTTCTCCCATTATTCGGGTTTTAGGATTTTCGGAATGTGTTTTTCTATAACCAGGATGCGAATCTTTATAGCGTGAGGGTAATAACACCTCAATTTCTTTCCCAATAATTTCTTCTCTATTATAACCGAACATTTTTTCGGTTTGTGAATTCACTAATTGGATTTTTCCATCGTTATTTACAATCACAATGGCATCGGGGGCTGATTCTAAAAATCCTCTGAATTTAAGTTCCGCTTTTTTTCGTTCACTATTTTCTTTAATATAATAGCTGGATAGTTCTGTAATATCTTCGATAGCAAGCAAAATTAGTTTTTCCCGATTGGCATTTTGAACAATCAAATTGGCATTGAGGAGCATGGTTTTTTCGCCGATATCAGGAAAGGTACCTGAAACTTCGAGGTTTTTAAAACCTCGGCTTCTGGTCACAAGTTCGTTTAAAAGTTCCCTTAATTTTGGAATATTCCACTGTCTGTTTCCAAGTTCGAATAATACCTTGCCTTCCGTTTCAGATTTTTGTAAATGAAATTTATTGTAGAAAGATGTATTGGCCGACTTTACCCGAAAGTCCGTATGGAGAACGAGCATGGGCTCATGAATTGTTGATGTAATCGCGTCTGAATATTCCTTCGATTCAGTGAGAAGATCATTTCTTATCTGCAACTCCTGATTAGTGGTGTTCAACTCTTCATTGGTAGCCTCTATTTCTTCTTTAGAGGTTTCAAGCTCTTCATTTAATGTTTGAAATTCTTCATTAGCTGAAACATTTTCTTCGTTGGACGATTGCAAATCCTCCAGAGTTTTATCCTGCGAATCAATCAACGAATTCATTTCTAGTCTTAAATTATTTAACTCATCTTCCAGATCTTTAATTCTCTTGTTTAGCTGGTAATTGGGTTTTCCACTTTTTTCCCTTTCTGAAATTTTTTCCGGTTTTTCAGGCAAAATAAAAAGAACAAGATACAAGGGTTCGTTCGCGTCCATTTCAAGCGGACGTACTTCGATCGACATTTTTCGCGGAACAGATTCTATTTTTAGGTCAATCCCCGCTTTGTGGGTTATTTTGTTGGTTTTTATCGTCTTCAGGATCAAATTGCGGAGTTCTAATCCAAATTCGGAACGGGTAAGTTTTAGAATGTTTAAAGTGGCCTTGCCGGTTGCAAGTTTTAAAAATGTTGAGATGGAGCCCCGGGATTGAATAATTTCCATGTCCGCGTTAATCAAAACACATGCAGGGGTGTAGTTGGATAAAAGAACCGCGTCAATTGCTGAATCCGTTTTGGTTGGGTTAACACTTGGTCGGAGCACGTTTTTATTTTGAATAACTTTTGGCTGCAGGTACGGAGTTAATTCGGGTATTTTTTTTACGCCCGTACTCTTTTTTCGCGAGAATAATTTAAAATTTTTATTGACAGGTGTGAAGAGTGTAGAAGTGGTTCCAATGGTTTCCGCTTTACCTAACAATAGGTAACCGTCCTCTTTTAATGCAAAGTTCAGGGTGTTAAATACCTGTTTTTGCGCAAAGGGTTCAAAGTAAATCAGCATGTTACGGCAGCTAATGAAATCCATGCGGGAAAAGGGTGGGTCGCGCAAAATATTATGAACTGCAAAGACGCACATTTCGCGGAGTTCCTTTACTATTTGGAAATTATCCCCTTGTTGTATGAAAAACCTTGCTAAATGTTGTTTGGAGATGGATTTCAGATCTCCCGGCGTGTATTCTCCTCTGCGTGCGTTGCGGATAATGTGGTCACTAACGTCTGTGGCAAATATTTTGATAGGAATTTTTTTCGCGTTTTTCTCCTGAAGATCTGTCAGTAACATGGCAATCGAATAAGCCTCTTGTCCCGAAGAGCAAGCTGGTACCCAAATGCGAATCACATCGTCCTCACTTTTGTTTTTAAGGAGTTTTGGCAACAACGTAGTTTTTAAATACTTGAACACGTCACTGTCTCTGAAAAAGTTAGTTACATTTATTAGCAGGTCATTATAAAGGAGTTCTAGTTCATTTTTGTCCTTCGTAAGAAGTTTAATATAATCTTCAATGGTTTTAGTGTTGCATTTAAGCATGCGGTGTTTTAATCTCCTTTTAACGGTAGGAAATTTGTAGTAGTTATAGTCAATACCCTTTTCTTTTTTAAGGGTTTCGAATAAGTTATTCAAATCGGGTTTCGTGTACTCAATATTTTCTTTCTTTTCACTTATGTTTACTTTTATATTTGGAAAGCCCTGTTTGCTGAGAAGGGCCAACTTAGCTGCAATTTTCTTTGGCGGCAAAATGAAATCCACAATACCGGATGCTATCGCCGATTTAGGCATACTGCCGGCTTGAGCGGAATCGTCCTGTGCGAACGTAACTCCACCGGCGTCTTTTATCGCTTTTAATCCTTTCATGCCATCGCTGGCATATCCCGAAAGGATAACACCCATAACATTTTTTTTATGAGTTTCGGCAAGTGAGGTAAAAAGGACGTCTATGGAGATTGTTGGAACACCCCTGGAACGTGGAAACAGTTTTATATGGCCATCTGTTACTTTAATCCCCTTATTGGGTGGAATCACATAAACATTGTTTGGTTTAATCAATTCCATATCATCTATTTCCTGTACTTTCATCTTTGTCAATTTAGATAAGATGGGAGTAAGTAAGCTTTTGTGATCCGGGCTTAAATGCTGAACATAGATGAAAGCCATTCCCGTGGAGGAAGGTAAATTTTTCAGTAGTTCACTTACAGCTTCCAGTCCACCTGCGGATGCGCCAATTGCTACAACGGTGAAATGTTTTTCTTTGTTTTTAAGCGAACGCGGTGATTTCTTTTGATTCAGTATGGATTTCCTTACGTTCATTTTGTATTTAAAAAAGTTAAAATTGTCAGCAATCTGCTTTTAGACTCCTGCTGTTCTTTTATTGGCGATATCTAATATTTCCACAAAGGAATCACCTTTCGGGATAGTAGTTATAATAGTACCAAATTAATAGCGCAAAAACTATGATATATGTCTTTATTTGTCGAAAAATCAGCTTATTACCAATTTCTTACGCTATTTCTTTATTAAATTAGTTTGTTGCATGAGGAAGTTTCCGGTTTTATCCAAAAGTCCAGTCATACTTAATGGATGCGCATTTAGACTCTAGTTGGGGCCTTGGGCAAAATCACGAGAAAAGGCTGAGGAACTATTACACGATGGGATATTAAGACTGAAGCTGACCGAACTACGTTACGAGCCCGTTTAAGGAACAGGATTATAAGTGGTATAAAAAGGGATGCAAAAGTCAGAAGTGGTCTTTTTCAGATGAACCTAGCACAGTATTTTTTTTAATCCGGAGTTACTTTCTCAACCAATTGGCAAGTAATTTTTGTAGAAACGGAATTAAAACAAACACCATGATGGGTACCAGAGCCACGGTGATGACGAAGGTGCGCAAGGGTAAAATTTCTATTTGCATGAGGTATTTGCCAAATACCGCGAATACTGTTGTTATCAAGGGATAAATGGCGATCCATATGATTATCGCCATTTTCCATTTTTTTGGTGGTTTCATAGATTGTTTTGTTAGTTAAAAGATTGACGAAATTCCATTGGGGAGAGCTTTGTTTTCAACTTGAATAATTTGCTAAACGATTGCGAATGTTCAAACCCCAACGCGTAAGCAATTTCACTCACCGATAGATCCGTTGTGGAAAGTTTTTCTTTGGCTTTTTCAATGAGCTTATGGTGTAAGTGCTGTTGCGTGCTTTGTCCTGTTAGCGTTTTAAGTACGCTGCTTAAATAGTTTGGAGATAGGTTTAACGCTTCCGAAACGTATAAAACAGTTGGCAGTCCTTTTGTGGTAAGATCGTCATTGTTGAAATAAGCAGTGAGCAGGTCATCCAGTAGGTTGAGGATTTTATGATTGGTTATTTTTCGGGTGATGAACTGTCGGTTATAAAACCTTTCGGCATAGTTGAGGAGCACTTCAATCTGAGAAATGATGATTTGCTGGCTAAACTTATCGATGTTAGCACGATATTCGTGTTGGATGTTTTGAATGAGCGTGTTAACGATGGTTTCTTTTTTTTCGGACAGGAATAACGCCTCATGAACGGAATAACCAAAAAATTCATAGCGTTTCATGTTTTTGGCTAAATGTGTGTTCCATAGAAAATCAGGATGAATTAATAGAATCCATCCTGAACGTTCAGCAGAATCATCTTGTCCCTGTTCAACTCTAAGCACCTGGTTGGGAGCCATAAAATACATCACGCCTTCGTCAAAATCGTATTCCTGTTGTCCATAAAACATTTTTCCTACGCCCCTTTTTACGGATATGGAATAATAATCGAATACCACACTACCGTGAGTTGGCGTCATGATAGAATAATCAACCACACTGATTAAGGGATGCTCGGGTGGCGGAAGACCACGCAGGCGGTGGAATTCGGTAATCGATTTAATGCGGGTGGGTTTTATAGTTGTCATGGCTTATTTTTCTCTAAAGACCTTGTCCACCCGACACCTCAATACGTTGCCCGTTGATCCAATAGGCCTCCTGACTACATAAAAACGCTATCACTCCACCAATATCATCTGGCAGTCCTACACGGCCCAGCGAAGTCAGACTCGCAATGTGCGCGTTAATTTCTTTGTTATCGCGTGTACGGCCACCTCCAAAGTCGGTTTCAATAGCCCCGGGCGCCACAACATTTACGCGAATTTTTCTTGGTCCTAGTTCCTTAGCCATATATCGGGTGAGTGTTTCAACGGCCGCTTTTAAAGATCCATATACCGACGAACCCGGCATGGTAATGCGGGTAAGCCCGGAAGAAATGTTGATAATGCCGCCACCGTCATTCAGCAATGGTAGCAATTTTTGGGTGAGAAAAAATACCCCTTTGTAATGAATGTGATACATGGCATCCATTTGATCTTCCGTAACCTCAGTAACAGGCATATACAAAGCAGTACCTGCGTTATTAACTAAAAAGTCAAAATGGTGATCCCCTGTTTTTTCTTTTAGAGTGAGCTTGACGCGATGAATGAAATCATCAAACAAGGATGTATTACTGGTGTCTAATTGTAATGCAAATGCCTGTTGACCAAGCGCTTTAATTTCGGTAACCACCTGGTCTGCCGCTTCTTTATTGCTATTGTAAGTAAGCAGCACATCAATGCCTTTTTTTGCGATGGCTAACGCCATGTTTTTTCCTAAACCTCTGCTTCCGCCAGTAATTATTGCCAGTTTGTTTTTTGTACTCATTTCGAATTATTTGAGGGATTAAAATTACCTGAATTATTTTTATAAACCGGGACAAATTCCCTTGAAAAACTCCTCGGTTCGGTTCCAGTAAAGGTGGTGACTCATAACTAAACAGATGTAGTCAAATCTAAGATTGTTGTAGTCAAAAAAAGGTAAAGGATTTAACAGTTCGTTTAAAAGGCGCTTGTTTCCATCAGGCACTTCTTCGAAATTCACAGGACATAAAACTAAGCACGCTTTCGGGATTTTTTAAAAAAACGAAAAAAATTTGTGTAGTTAAATAACTACATATATATTTGTAGTCAAATAACTACACAATGAATTTGCGACGCGATATTTTTCAGGCAATAGCCGATCCCACCCGGCGGTCTATATTGTTGTTACTTGCCTCACAATCTATGACCGCAGGAGCTATCGCTTCTAATTTTAATACCGCAAGACCTACCGTTTCAAAGCACCTGCAAATACTTGCTGAATGTGAATTGTTGGAACAAGAGCAGAATGGTAGAGAAATTTTTTATCATTTAAATCCAAAAAAAATGAAGGAGGTAGCAGACTTTATTGAACCATTTCGCAAAATGTGGGAGGACAGGTTTAATAAATTGGAATCCATCATGAAAAAGCACTCCCGCTAATTATTGATACAAGATGTAAAGGAATATGGAACAAAAAACAAAGATCAATGCCGAAACCGGCAAACAGGATTTACTCATAACAAGAGATTTCGATTTACCTTTGGAATTATTGTTTAAAGCCTATGTGGAGCCCGATATTGTTGAGCAATGGATGGGAACCAGGGTGCTGAAACTTGAAAGTAAAAGACATGGCAGTTATCAGTTTGAAACAATTGATCCCAAAGGCAATAAACATTCCTTTAATGGAACCATTCACGAATTTATCCCCAACCAAAAAATTACCCGCACGTTTGAAATGGAGAATACACCCTTCCCGGTTCAACTGGAGTTTTTGGAATTTGAAAAGCTAACGGATAATACCAGTCGCTTGAGCATGCAGATTGTATTTAAATCAGCCACGCATCGGGATCAGATGCTGCAACTGCCATTTTCACAAGGCATCAACATGGCACATAACCGTATTCAACAGATTGTAAGTAAATTAAAATAAATGAACATGGAAAAAAGAAATAAAATTATTTATTGGATCGCCACCGTTTGGCTGGCATTGGGAATGCTCTCAACGGGAATAGTACAATTAGTAAAACTGCCGGAGGAGACCAACAGGATGGCTCTTTTGGGGTATCCGCTTTATTTGCTAACACTACTTGGAGTATGGAAAATTCTTGGGGTAATTGCGGTGCTAATCCCAAAGTTTCCGTTATTGAAAGAATGGGCTTATGCCGGTTTCTTTTTTACCATGTCCGGTGCTGTGTTCTCTCACATAGCAAGTGGGGGTGTGTCGAAAGATCTTTTTGGGCCAACATTATTAATGGTGCTTACCGTCGTTTCGTGGTATTTTAGACCCACTGACAGAAAAGTTTAACTAATTCTTAATTATTTATAACTTCATTCAGTGATTTAATACAAAATAACATGAATCCAAAAGTTGATTTTTATTTCGCTAAAGCCAAAAAGTGGAAGGAAGAAATTACTGCCTTGAGGTCGGTTGTTCTCGACTGTGGTTTATCGGAAGAGTTGAAATGGGGGGTACCCTGTTACGTGGCTCAAAAAAGTAACGTCGTTTTAATTCATGTGTTTAAAGACTATTGCGCCTTGTTGTTTTTTAAGGGAGCCTTATTAAAAGATCCGAAGGGAATGCTTATTCAGCAAACGGCAAATGTGCAAGCCGCCCGCCAGATAAGGTTTACAAATGTCAACCAAATAATAAAAGAACAACGCGTGCTGAAGACCTATGTTTTTGAAGCGATTGAATTGGAAAAAGCCGGTTTAAAAGTAGAGCTAAAAAAAACCAGGGAATTTGCCGTTCCTGAAGAATTTCAAAACAAACTAAATAAAGACAACCGGCTAAAAATCGCGTTTAAATCACTAACGCCGGGAAGGCAAAGGGCTTATCTGCTTTATTTTTCTCAAGCCAAACAGTCAAAAACCCGCGAAGCACGCATTGAAAAATACCTACCACACATTTTGAGTGGGAAAGGATTAGATGATTAGTTATCTGGTTCTCCTAAAACCACAAACAACCTGACCGACATGAAAAGTAGTAAAAAAGAACTAACGCCAAAACAAAGCGAAGATCTGCTGAAAATCTTGAAAATACGTTTCGATAAAAACAGGAGCAGACACGAGGGGCTCGCATGGAGTGCCTTGCTTGCGAGGCTGGAAGCCAATCCTGAAAAACTCTGGTCACTCAACGAGATGGAAACAACCGAAGGGGAACCGGATGTGATTGGATATGACAAAAAAACAGGGGAATGTATTTTTTGCGACTGTTCAGCGGAAAGTCCGAAAGGTCGCCGTAGTTATTGTTATGATCGTGAAGCGCTAGATGCGAGGAAAGAAAATAAACCGAAAAATAGTGTTTTGGAGGTAGCGGCTGCCATAGGTATTGAAATTTTAACTGAAGATCAGTACAGGGCATTGCAGCAGCTTGGCGAGTTTGATATAAAAACATCAAGCTGGATACGTACGCCCGCTGATATCCGTAAATTGGGCGGAGCCCTTTTTTGTGATCGTCGTTATAACACGGTGTTTGTTTACCATAATGGGGCGGAGTCGTATTATGCGGCAAGAGGTTTTCGAGGTTTATTAAAGGTTTAGTGCTCAGCGCTAAAACGAAACGTCATTTACCGGAAGCTTGCCGACGATGTTTTTTCATGCGTTTTCGCATGCAGTCCCAGTAGGGTTTGGTGTAGTTTACAAAAATTTCTTCCCCGGCTTTTATATCGCGCGAGGCTACAATAAAACATTTATCGTCAAAAATAACATAATCACTGTTATTCCGCACTCCTTTTAAACGGGTAATGCCGGCGGCATCATTTGCATAACGGGCTTTAAATCCGGGCGTATGCTTTGCATCGATGCAAAGATCACGCCGTAAGTAAAACAGGTAATGATCTTCTTCGTTCCTGGCCCGCCTCCGGTATTCATTGTAGCCGATAATTTCCCCCCGGTATTCAATGATCTTACTTTCTTTAAGAATGGCTTTTGTGGTGTACAATCCTTTTCCTGCGCCGGGTAAACGTGATTTTTTAATAAGTAGGGCCATTTTGTAAATGGATGCAAAAATAATAAAATGTGGCTCTGAAATTGGCATTTAAAATAAAAAATAGTGGAACGGCGTTCGTTTCATTAATGTTGGCACTCACTTTCGTTCAAAAATAATATCAGGACTTTTCGGTTGAAGTGGTAAGCGTTTGTAATCCGATAAACGGAAATTTTAAACACCAAGAATCCGTTATCCCGGCTAAATTTTCTTATTTTTGCAGGGATTAATTTCAAATATTAAAACACACTAAATTATGATTATAGAACCGAGAATGCGTGGCTTTATCTGCCTGACAGCTCATCCCGATGGATGCGAGAGAAATGTATTGAATCAGATCAATTACGTCAAATCGAAAGGTCAAATGGATGGTGCAAAAAAAGTTTTGGTGATTGGCGCTTCCACCGGGTTTGGTTTAGCTTCACGAATTACCAGTGCATTTGGGTCTAAAGCCTCTACCATTGGTGTTTTTTTTGAGAAGCCTGCGTCCGAAGGGAAAACCGCTTCGCCGGGTTGGTATAATTCCGCCGCTTTTGAGAAGTTGGCTCATAAAGAAGGTTTATATGCAAAAAGTATAAATGGGGACGCGTTTTCTAACGAAATAAAAGAAAAAACAATTGATTTGATTAAAAAAGATCTGGGGCGGATAGATCTGGTTATTTACAGTTTGGCTTCTCCGGTAAGAACAAATCCTAAAACAGGTATCACCCACAAATCGGCGTTAAAACCAATTGGTGCTACCTTTAGCAATAAAACAGTTGATTTTCATACTGGAAATGTAACCAGTGTTTCTATCGAACCGGCTACCGAAAGTGATATTGAAAATACCATAGCGGTAATGGGTGGAGAAGATTGGGAGCTATGGATCGAAAAATTAAAAAGTGAAAACCTGCTTGCTCCAAATGCCATGACGGTGGCTTATTCTTACATCGGACCTTCACTTACAGAGGCGGTGTATAGAAAAGGAACAATCGGACGCGCAAAAGACCACCTGGAAGCCACAGCGTTTAAAATAACCGAGATCCTGAAAGATATTAATGGCAAAGGACTTGTTTCAGTAAATAAAGCCCTGGTAACACAAGCCAGTTCAGCTATTCCTGTCATCCCGTTGTACATTTCGCTCCTTTATAAAACCATGAAGGAAGCCGGCATCCATGAGGGTTGCATTGAACAAATGCAACGGTTGTTTAAAGACCGTTTGTATTCAGGGGCCGTTATCCCAGTGGATGATAAAGGAAGAGTTCGGGTGGATGATTGGGAAATGCGGGAAGATATTCAAGCCAAAGTCTCAGAACTGTGGGATCAGGCTACCACAGAGAGTTTACCGACATTAGGCGATTTGGAAGGATATAAAACCGACTTTTATAATTTGTTTGGGTTTAAGGTAGACGGCGTGGACTACACGAAGGATACAAACGAACTGGTTGAAATTTCCGGATTAGTTTAAAATCCCTTTCCAGCTTTAAGATAAAATCGTGAGCCCGGATGAAAGAGTCTGTATTTTTCCGCAGAACTTCATCCGGTTTTTTTACAGATGTATTGGCCGATCTCACCAATGTTGAAATTCCTCCATCACAATTTCTTTGTTTGCCATCATCCCCGCTGTGGCGCCCATAGCGACAGAATTAGAGACTGTGCGTAAACGCGTGGTGTTGTCCCCACAGGCAAAAATTCCAGGGATGTTGGTTTTTTGAAATGCATCTACTTTAATGTAACCATCATCGGTTAATTCACATCCCAGTGTTTGCGGAATCATGCAATTCTGTTCAAAGGCATGATGCGCGTAGAGAGCGGTGATGGGAGTAGATGAGCCGTCTTTGAAAATGATCTCCCGAAGATGGCCATCGGTATGCACCAGCTTTTCAATTTCGGAGTCCACAAGGTTGACCTGACGTTTTTTTATTTTTACCGTTTGTTCCCTTGTCAAAGTGGACTTACCATTAGTGAACAAGGTGAGGTCTTTGGTCCAGTTCGAAATGAATCCTGAAAATTCGAATCCGTAGTCGCCATTTCCCAGAATTCCGGTTTTTTCGTTTCTTACTTCGTACCCATGACAATAGGGACAGTGCAAAACCGATATGCCCCAACAATCCGAGTAACCTTTTATTGCAGGTAATAGGTCCTTAATTCCGGTGGAAAAAATTATTTTTTTTGTTTGAAATATTTCCCCCGATGCCGTATGGATTTCAAACCCGTTTTTCGTTTTAATCCCTTTTACGGCAATCCCATTAACGAATTTTACCGTGTCATATTTTTCTACCTGTTGCCTGGCGAGCATTGAAATTTCTTTCGGTGTTTTTCCATCCTGCGTTAAAAAATTATGTGAATAAGGTGTTTGCCGGTTACATGGCATTCCCGCATCCAGGATCAGCGTTTGTTTTAGCGAACGGCCTAATGCAAGGCCGGCCGAAAGGCCCGAATAACTTCCGCCAATAACGATGACATCAAAAATAGTTTGGTCTATCATTTTATGTTGTTTTGAAAAATCTATTAAACTCATTGGTAAAATAAACGCTAAAGACATGGAACTACTAAGTCGCATAAATTCGCGTCTCGAGAACACACTGTATGTTTCATTATCATTATCGCGCGGTTCCATTGTTATTTTTTATCTATTGGTGATGAAAATAATCCAATGAGCTTATCGATAAATGGAACACCGATGAATACAATCCACGGAACCAGTGAAATGGTGAGTACAAACGTTCTCTGATATAGCGGTAAGCCGGATAACGTTTCTCCAAATAGATAAAGGAATAAGGTGATAGACGGATAGATCACACTCCAGATTTTCAACGACATGATGAATTTAAATTTTGTTTTCATGACTTTTTTTTGAATAATTGTTTTGTTGGATACAAAATTACTCCGGAAAACAGCCGTCATGATAGGACAAAAATGAAGTAGAATAGGATTTATTTAAAATTGTTCCTGAATGTTTCCGGGGAATGTCCTGTGTGCTTTTTGAAAAATCGAATAAAATAGGAAACATCTTCATAGCCAAGCGCGTAGGCTATTTCTTTTACCTGACTACTGGTTGCCAGTAAAAGTCTTTTGGATTCGAGAAGGATGTGGTCGTTGATCAGTTCTGAGCAGGTACGACCAGTGGTGGCTTTTGTAACCGCGTTTAACTGGTAGGATGAAAGATTCAGTATTTTGGCATAAGCTGATACCTGTTTTACTTGAGTGACCTTCATTTCTAAGTGTCTTAAAAACTCCTCCAGCTTTTCTTGAGGATAGGGATTAATGGTTTCAGCGGAACCCTTGTTTTTTTTGTAATGTCGATCGAGCTCAATAAAAAAAATACCAAGATCTGCTTTAATAACTTCTTCAAACCCAGCCTGCTGATGGGTGTATTCCTGAAAAATATAGGTGAGTAGAGAAAACAACTTCTTAAATCGGTCGGCATCCAGTTGGCAAATGTTTCTACTAGCGACTTTGCCCGGCAACTGATTGGATGTCTTCTTTTGAGGAAAATAAAAATCCGCGCTAAATTGCATCAGGTAGCCCACACTTCCTGATTTAAGTGTTAGCAGATGAACTTGTCCCGGATACATAATAAAAACGGAATGGTCACAAACAGGGTATGATACAAAGTCAATTTCATGTTTACCTGTTCCCTTTTTTAATACCAAAATAAAAAAATGGTCGTGGCGGTGAAGTTCCTGAACCATATCCTTGCCCGCTAATAAAAGGCCAACATCCCGTATACTGAAGTTTCCCGAAAATTGCGGTTCTTTCAACGGGCTTTTTATACCTCTTACCGGAATAGATTTCATTCTAAAGTAATTACCGCTTTATTGCCATCTGTTATCGGGCAAGTATAAGTCTTTACCAAAATAGTAATTTAATTGCCTTCTTTCAAACCCAAAATGACTGTAAATTTATTTTTTGTGCCTCCAAGTGTGGCTTTTACCAAAGATTGAAAGTGATGACGTTAGATCATGATGTTTATTCAGCCTTTTTATAGGCAAGACGTTACACCATCTTGTTTTTTCGATAGTTTTTTACGACCAACATGCTTGAAAGTATGAACGGAAGTGTTGACATTAGAATTTTTAAGTTAAAACTCACGAGGCCTATCACGAACATGAAGAATAAGAGTAGGCCATTACAGCCCAGACCGATGTAACTGAGAATTTTGGCGGGTCGTTTTTGAAACAGAGTCATAATCAGGATCAATTGTCCAAACAAAGGAAAGATGATGAAGGGGTGAATAATACTCCCTGGATGCGTAAACAACTTAATGAGGACTTCCGCTTCCACTTCAAACAGAAATTGTTTGTTGTGGGTTCCCCATTCCAGGTACCCAACTAATGGGGTCACAATTAAACACAGATTTAGAATTTTACTTTTCATTTAGTTGTTTTAAAAAGATACACTCTCCCATTGGGAAGGGCTCCCAACCATCTCTTAGTCTGATTTCGGCAGTTAGTGTTCCGTTTTTGGTAATTGGTTTAAGCCAGAGTTCAACCGTTTTTCGGGGCAAAGGATCGTTCTCGAAGAGTTTACCCAATGCTTCGCAACGAATAATGTGCGAAATGCCGGTGATGGATGGATTTCCTTTGTTTCGCCTGATTGAGGCATTTTCAAACCGTGCTGCACCAATCGAACCACTTGCTTTGTCATCGTTGCCAATTTTTAAAGTTAACAACAACTTATCCGAAATAAAAGAGTATTTCATCCATCCGGTTTTTGTTCTCACGGTAACTTTGGTGTTGTCTGCATACCATACACCTCTGTATTCATAAGTGTTTTGAGGTAAACCGGATTGGAAAGAAAATAGCGGAAACAAAAAGAACAAGACGGTCGGGGTGAATAAAAATCTGAAGTCTGACATGTTGTGGTTAATAGATGTGTTGGTGTTTTTTGCTTTTTTTTACGATTATTCTGTCGTTGATCTCACGTACAACAAAATTATTAGGGCAAAGATAAACGCTTAAAAACTAAAATTGATTCACCCAGGTTAATAAATGCCTTTGGAGAATCTTTTTCTTATTCGGCTCAGTGATTGCGGCTTAACACCTACGTAAGAAGCTATTAAATACTGAGGAATTCGTTGCGTGAGATCTGAATAGTTACCTACAAATCTTTTGTAACGGTCTTCAGGATTTTGCATGTAAATAGAAAGCAATTGGTTTACCATAACATCAAAACGGTGTTCAAGTATCAATCGTCCGAGCAGGTTTCCATTTTTAGTAGTATTAAAAATTGTTTGAACGTCGGTATAATTGATGATGAGTAACTCACAGTTTTCAATGGCTTGTATGTTTTGAAGGGAAGCGGTGCTGCGATTAAAACTTTGGTAGTCAGCAATGAACTCACCTTCTTTAGTAAATTCAAAGGTGGATTCTTCTTCGTTTTTAAAAACAAAGTACCGCACCAGTCCTTTTTTGATAAACCCAACGTATTTATTTACCTCTCCCGTTTTTAGAAAATAATCTCCTTTAAGCAGTAAATGCGGTTTGAACGCCTCTTTAATAAGCGTTTCCTCATTCTCATCTAACGGGGCAATTGTATTAAAAATATGCAGTAGTTCAGAATACATGGCGTGATAACTATATGTGTTTCGATTAAGAATCTGTTGTTGAAAGTAGCAACTAATTTAGGTTGTAAAAATGACCATTATCAGAAAACTAACTTTAACCGGTCTATTTTACGAAAGCGATTTTTATTTCCTGATCTGTTGTAATATGTATTTTTGATTAGTGCAGCATGGAGTCTTCACATTATGGAAAGCACCGCTTACTCTTTTTCAGATTGAAATTTAAAACACTGCGATTAGGTTTCATTTTCTATACCTACTGATAACCAGTATATTACAAGATAATTCAAAATAAATTTGCGCAACTAAATAATTGCGTATATTTTCGCAACCAAATGGTTTCGTAATTACAGTCTAACCAAAAAAGAGTTAGTCAAATATTAACCTCAAAATAAAATAAAAATGAATCACAATCTGACTTTTGATTTTTTAGTCAATAAGGAAAACAAAACAATTACGATAAAACGGGAGTTTGCAGCAGGGCTACCGTTAGTTTGGGACGCGTATACAAAACCTGAAATTCTTGACCAATGGTGGGCGCCAAAACCCTGGAAAGCCCGGACAAAGTCAATGGACTTTAAAGAGGGAGGACATTGGCATTACGCCATGGTGGGGCCGGAGGGAGAAGAACACTGGGCACTGGCAAATTATGTGGCGATTTTGGTGCGTAAAAAATTTACTGGGCTTGACGCATTTGCAGATGCCGAAGCAAAAATTAATGAAGAGATGCCACAATCAAAATGGGAAGTCTCATTTACAGATCAGGGAGAGGTAACCCTTGTTGAATTTGCTATTACCTATGGCGATTTGAGTCAATTGGAAGCCACCCTTATGATGGGCTTTAAAGAAGGCCTGAGCACAGCCATGGAAGGTTTAGATGAATTATTGGTGTCACTTAAAAAGTAAATGATGAAGAAGAAATTAATTTTTGTTCTGAGCTTGTTGTTTGGTTTGATGTTTATTAACTCCGGGTTAAATAAATTTTTCAATTATTTGCCGGTGCCAAGTGATTTGCCTGAAGCCTTATTGAAAGATATGAACGCTTTTATGGAAATAAGCTGGTTAATGCCACTTATTGCAGTTGTTGAAATAGTAGGAGGTATTTTGTTTGTTACAAATAGATTTCGGGCATTAGGCGCAATCATCGTTTTACCGGTGATGGTTGGTGTTGTATGCGTACACATGTCTGTCGCCCCATCGGGTTTGCCCATCGCGTTTATTTTACTGGCAATTAATCTCTGGGCGATCTTCGAAAATCGCCAAAAATACCTGCCATTAGTGAGGTCAAGCGCTTAGAATAGCTTTATACCTAAAATAGAAAACCACCTTATTAAAAATAAGGTGGTTTCATTTCAGTGTGGAGCTTCTGGTATTAACAGTAGCCCGGTAAAGAATCGCTTCCCGGTTTAAGAGATGCTGATTTCCCTGAGCGCTTTTGTGTTTGTTGTTTCTTTTTTTGGTAAAATAACGTGCAATATGCCATCCTTGTAGTTCGCGCTTATTTCACCTTCGTTTACCGAGTTTTCAGGCAAGCGGAATTCGCGTTTAAATGACTGGTAACTAAATTCTCTGCGGGTATATTTACCATCGTCTCCTTTCTCCTCAATCTTGTTTTCCTGATTGGCAGAAATGGTTAGTAGGTCATTTTCAACTTCCACTTTGAAATTTTTCTTGTCCATTCCCGGGATCGCCATCTCCAGATCAAATGCACCATCGGTTTCGCGGATGTTGACAGCGGGCACGCTGCCCATTTTAAATGCGTTGCGTACCGGCAGGTTGAAAAAATCCCTGGTTATAAAATCATCAAACAGTGATGGAAATTCCGGGAAAATAGAGCCTTCCCTGTTGCCATTAATTTTAATTAGTGAGTTCATGTGGTCCTCCTTTGTTTTTATTTTACGGTTAGTATTAAAATGTTTAGTTTGAAAGTTTAATCGCGATTCGTAATACATCCAACAAGTCGCATGCCACCAGCGTAGCGCTGAATTTTTGGCAACCGGAATGTTAAGGCACGTTAAAAACAAAGAAATTTTTTCAGAAAATCAGCGAACGAAATGACATTTTTTCATTAAAAAAATGCGTCGCGAGGGCGGGATGATACTGTATTATTTTGCGGTGATGGTAATCTTGCAGCCAATACTTTTTGTTTCTGTTACGCTTAGTGGTTTTCCACTAAGCAACTCATCGACAGCTTTTTCAACGAAAGCGTTTTCAACTTTTTCGGGATGGGCGCCATTGTCATCAATAGCGCCATTATATTTTATTATCCAACCCCTGGTTTCGCGTATTAAAACAAAAGCATGAGGCGTTTTTACCGCGCCAAAATTCCTGGCGATGGCCTGTGTACTGTCTATCAGATATCTGAAATTATAACGGTTGGCTTTCGCTTTTTTTTGTAACTCGTCCACACGTTCTTCAGGAAAATCTAAAGGACTAACCGGATTTATCGCGAGGAGTGGAAATCCGGCTTTGGAGTACTTTTTGTTGATTTTGTTCAATCGGTCGTGATACAAATTGGCAAAAGGACAGTGACTGCAGGTGAATATTACAATACAGCCTTTTTCGGTTTTGTAATCCTCTAGCGAAAAACGGTTTCCGTAAATATCGTTTAACGAAAACGGGTCAATCATTTTTTCGCCGGAGCTTGGCTTCTTATCTGGTCTCTTAAACCCTGAAGAAATAATCACTAAACAGGCGGCGATTAGCCAGCGAGGAGTAAATAGAGCCGCCATTAGTTTTTATAATACGATTTTATGTAAGAAATGCCGTTGATGTCTGTCAATTTTAAGAAATACATGCCCGGGTTTAGCTGAGATACGTCAATCGTGTTTTGTCCCTCATTCTTTCTTTCAATCAGTGTTTGACCGTAGGTGGAAATGATTTCCGTTTTGGAAATTGAAACGTTGTTGGCCATTTCGAAGCGAATAATTCCTGACACCGGATTAGGGTAAATGAGCATGTTTTTGTTTGTCTGTATATCCATTATGCCGTTTGGCGCTTGCCCAACAACAAACTGACCCATCATGCCTTCATCTTCGTGCAGGGCAATATGGCAATGAAACATGTATGGTTTAAGCGCATCGGCATAGTCATCAAATTTCGCAATAAACCTCACAGTTTCATTGGCTTTTACCAGCACAACATCTTTCCAGCCCTGTTCGTAAGCGGGTGGAGCAGCCCCGTTTCGGCTCAGGATATTAAATTCTACATCATGGATGTGAAACGGGTGCGAAAAACCTGAAGTACTTTTAATTTCCCATATTTCAATGTTGTCGAGAGGAACAGTGTAATTAATGTAACCGATATCAAATAATTTATGGTTAATGAGAAATGCGGTTGGTCCAAGGATAGGCGGTGTTGTCACGCCTGAGCTATCGCTTATTGTCACAGTTCTTGACAACACCGCTTGCGAAGCATTGTAATAAGTGTTGTTGGCAAGCGTAGCAGGTACTGTAGTAACTGGGTTAGCGGTTTGCGCTCCGATGTTTAATTTTAGAATGTTGTAGTTTTGTTTACCGAGATAACTGGCAAAGGGGCCACCGGGAAAAAAATCACCGCCAGGAACAGATTGTGCCAGTGTGGAGTTATATGCTTTTAAAAATGTACTGGTGCCCGATTGACCTGTAAAATTTACAAGGATTTCTACCCTTTCTCCGGCCGAAATAAGGAAGCGGGGCGTGGCGCCGGTTATGGCTACAGGGGCATTTAGAAGACCGCCATCTGTGGTGATAACGGTAAAGCTTCGGTTGTCGCTGAAACCAAGGTTGTAAGAAGTTTCAATCGCCGCGTCAAGTATCCGGAACCTGACCACTTGTGCGGGTACATTGTATTGCGGACGTAGAGTGCCATTCACCATGATCGAATCGCCGTAGGGTACCTCTACAAATTGTTTGGTGCTGTGGTCAATATCACGATCCGTAATTGCGAGGGGAATATCATCTATCCCATAAGTGCGTGGAAGATTAAGGGCCCGCTCGACTGAATCTCGGACAATGATAAATCCTCCAAGCCCCTCTGTAAGTTGTTGTTGAGCCATCATATCCAAATGAGGATGATACCAATAGGTAGCGGCATTGTTCTTTACGTGCCAATAGGGCGACCAGGTAGTGTTGGGTGCTATTTTTTGGTGAGGCCCCCCATCCATTATAGCCGGAAGGTGCATGCCGTGCCAGTGCACTGTAGTCGTGTCCTGTAATTTGTTTTTCACATTCACCGTTACCACATCCCATTTGTTAAAGAATAGAGTGGGCCCCCAGAAATTCGTGTTAAAACCCCCGGTAATGGTTTGGTTCCCCGAAACAATTTGTTTAAAGGTGTCTTTTGCCGTAATGTAAAAGTTAGAACCCGAAAGAGTATCCGGAATCCAGAGTTGATTATAGGATTGGGCGTTTGCAAATGAAATGAAGTGCAATGCAATGACAAGGAGTGATATTTTTTGTTTCATGTTTTTTGGGGACAGCGTTGTATAGTTAGATGCCGATTTTGATTAAAACCTGCGGTGGTTCAAAAATTAATGGGGCGGGCCTTGTGGATTAAATAACCCGGAGAGTTCGGTGACCAATGCATCAAACTTATCAATTTGCCCGGACTTACAGAGTGATCTTATTTTCAGAAAGTGATCCAGATTAAGATTTTCAATGGCTTTTTGATTGGCGGCTACAGCATCAATCAGAGAATCGACCTTTGGCCGGTTTATACTGTTTCCCTTTAACAAAGCATAGAGTTCGTTATGCAGTTCCATCGATTGCCTGTTCAGCTTCCGATTACTGGTTCTGTGCTCATCCACCATCAAGCTGTATTCGCGCTGCTGGGTTTCATTAAGGCCAAGCCTGTTTATAATAAGTTGTTTAGGGCCTTCTCCTCCTAGATGTTCCGGTCCAGTTTGGCGGGAACGCTGCGATGAAAAAAAAATGTAAAACAGTGTGCCTGAATTGATGATCAGCAAACCTAAAACAGCGATAGTTAATAAGCGGGTGCGTTCCATTATTAATTGTAGTTAAATGAGTTTTTATGTATCAATTCAGAGGACAGTTGATAGAGTTCGTTCTTTTGTTCTTTTTTTGGAAGCAACATGTGGATGGTAAAAATGTTAAGAATGCTGATACAAAGCAGTAGGCAAGTGGTTATCCAGATCATACGGGCTGGAACTGTTTGCCGTTTGGCAGAGTTAAGTCGCTCCATAATACGAGTATGAAGGTATGGATTGCCTTCCGGTCGTTTTATACCATTTAAGCTGTTTAGTGCCTCGTTAATCCACTGTTCTTTTTGCTCCATATCTGTTAGATGTTTATTTTTCTAAAAACCTGCGCTCATTTTTCATTTTTTTCATAGTAGGATGCTAACAACCTTCGCAAATTTTGTTTCGCCCTCACCATAAGCGACTCTATTGCTGATACAGACACATTCATAATCTGTGCTATCTCAGAATAGGGAAGGTCTTCAGTTTTATGTAAAAGGAAAGCCGTTTTTTGGTTTGCCGGTAGTTGGTCAATAGCTTTAAAGAGTATGGCGGCCCTTTCTTTTTCTTCCAATTGTACGCCGGGATGGTAAAAATAGCTCACCTCCGATTTAAATTCTCCGTCTTCGTTTTTAAGGAAAGGCTGTAAAAAAGCAAATCGCTTCTTACGTTTTTTCATTCGGATCAGTTCCAATGATTTGGTAACGGCGATCCGATAGATCCAGGTAGATAATTTTGAATCCCCTTTAAAGGTGTGAATGGATTGGAAAACGCTGATAAAAACTTCCTGAGTAGCGTCTTGGGCATCCTGTTCATTTTGTAATAGGCCAAGACAGGTATTAAACACTTTTGGTTGCAATTCTCTCACAAGCTCCTCAAATGTTTTGTGGTTTCGGGCTTTAAGCTGCAATATAACTTCTTTGTCTTTCAATGGCCTCTAGAGCGAGTAAAGGTATATTTTATAATTTGATCTGAATCACAGCACAGGGCAATACTTTAACTATCCAGTGAGGTGATTTGAAACAACAAAACACCTTGTAAGCGCTTATTTATTTTACAAAGGGTTTGCCACTAAGGGCTTGTATCAGGAGAACGACCGATAAAAAGCCGTAGGCGACCGCAAATACGATGACACTTTTCGTATTTTTAAAAACATAGTATGAAACAAGCGGGAGTAATTGAAGGGCATGCATTCCGAAAAAGTGTGCGACACGGGCATCACCAATTTTTTTGCTCCAGTTCAATATCGGAATTCCAGGTCCGCCATCGGGTCCGCCAATTGAATGCGCCATTCGGGATCCCATCAAAAATCCCTCCAGTGAGAAGATGACAAATAAAATAATCCCGAACCGGATAGCCCACACGTAATGAATGGGAAGTTCCGGGAAGTCTTTTTGAAAAAAGATAACACCCAGATAAGCCGTCCAAAGTGTCACAACCGTTGCAGCTAATCCCATCAGGGCATACATGGTGGAGGCGAACGAAGAACTGGTATTGAAGTGCGAAAGTTGTCCGTTGGCCGCCCTATAGATGATATAAATAATCTCGAATCCCAAAAGTAAAATAACGCACCAACTGTAAAGGCAGGTATGTTGGGCGGCGTTCAGGTAATAACAGTACCAAGCCATTGACCAGGAAAAGATAGCGATGGATAATGAAAATTTGAGTGGTTTAAACCAGGCACTTGTGCCCAGCAATGAAACAGGATAATACCTGGCCGCTAAACCACACAAAAAAGCCAGACCTAAGCACAACCACCCAAAATAGAAAAGTGGTTCGTTCCTGAATTTGAGGGTTTCAAAAAAATATTTTATACTATTTCCCAGGTATGATCACTTAATAGTCTTACGGCACTTACATGTTCAAGTGTTGAAGGCATCGATCTTCCCCATTCGTCGGGAGCAATCATCATTAATTGAAAATGCTCTTCTTTTTTATACAAATGGTAAACACAACCAACAAATGGTTCAAACGACATAGACGCTGAATATATTTTTTCACTTACTTCCATGCGCTTTTTAATAGCTCCCGCTTGTTTAAGCAGTAACTCCACCTGCTCTTGTATTTGCTGTAACTGCATACCAGTTTGCTGATGCATAGCCGAAAGCGCGCGCGATTTCAGTTTGCCAACATCTTCCGGTCGCACCACAATACTTCCAATAGTGTGCGGATAGGCTAATAAACCGGGGTTTTCTGCTACTTTGTCCTTATCTATCGGATTTATCATTGTCAGATTTTTAAATGGATGCTCGTCATAAAGTCTCTTTTGACCGATTCTTCGTTAAACCTGCCTCCATAAAAGGACGTGATGGTAGAGGCACTATTGTCCCTGATCCCTCTCGAAGAAACGCACAGATGTTTTGCGTCCACGAGCACGGCCACATCTTTTGTTTGCAGAATTTCCTGGAGATCGGTGGCAATCTGTACGGTTAAACGCTCCTGCACCTGTGGTCTTTTGGCATAGTAGTTCACAATGCGGTTAAGTTTTGATAGTCCAATAACGGTTCCCGACGAAATATAGGCTACATGGGCCTTACCAAAAATGGGTACAAAGTGATGTTCACAATTGCTGTAAAAAGAAATGTCTTTCTCCACTAACATTTGGTTGTATTGGTACTTGTTTTCAAATAGAGAAATAGCAGGTTTGTTGGACGGGTTAAGTCCACTAAAGATTTCTTTTACGTACATTTTTGCTACACGCCCGGGCGTATCTTTTAAACTGTCATCCAAAAGATCGAGGCCAAGGGTTTCCATTATTTTCTGGAAATGAAATTGTATTTTTTCTATCTTTTCGTCGTCGGTTATCTTAAACGCGTCACTTTTTATGGGCGTTTCAACGTCCGGCGATAGGCGACGGATATCCGGAATGGGTTTTATTTCTTCTTTTATCATAGGGTGTTAAGCAGGATATTCGACATAATTTCTTTCGGTTTCGTAGAGCCTTACCTGAAGTTCAAAACGGGCATCTATCTTTTCCCTAAGGATCGAAAAAATCACCATCGCCATATTTTCGGCCGTGGGATTCATGTACTTGAATTCCGTCACGTCTAGGTTTAAATTCTTATGATCCATTTTTTCTATGACCCACTTATTGATGAGATCACTTAATAGTTTCATGTCAATGACATAACCGGTAACCGGATCAATGTCACCCGTTACTTTTACAATTAATTCATAATTGTGACCATGAAAGTTGGGGTTATTACACTTGCCAAAAATCAGACTGTTTTCATCAGGGCTTAGCGCCTCATTATGCAAACGATGGGCGGCGTTAAAATGTTCTTTTCTAAAAACGGCTGATTTCATTTTCAATTTTTCTCCTCAATTTGTAGTCTAACAACAGGGCTTATTTATTGTTTAGCCGATAGTTTTTTTACGCGTTACTTTTATCACCATGTTTTAGTAATGTTTTAAGATTTGCTGACAACAGTGGCGATCATTTGGTTAGTTGTTTTTAATCGTGCTCATGCCACCGTCGATTGCGAGAACTTGTCCCGTTACCCAGGAAGACGTATCGCATAATAAAAAGGAGATCGCGTTAGCAACATCCACTGAATTTCCAACCTGTTTCATCGGATTTCGTTTTTGCATCTGTTCTATTTTTTCCGGTGTATTTAAAAATTTTTCACCCAACGGGGTATTAACCAGCGACGGAGCCACGCAATTTACGCGAATAGATGGTGCCAGTTCGGCGGCCAGTGCTTTCGAAAATCCCTCTATTCCTCCTTTTGCCATGGCAATCGACGTGTGAAAGGGCAGACCAATATTTGCTGCAACGGAACTCATTAAAACAATGGATGCGCTTGAAGTTTTTTTAACGTTGGGAAGGTAGCACTGTATAAAAGCAATCGCACCAAGGGTATTCACCCTGAAATCATTTAAAAATTCTTCAGGAGTTAAACGCGCAAAGGGTTTTAAGTTAATGGTTCCGGGAAAATAGACCAATCCGTCTAATGGTGTCTCGAGAACGGGAAATTGTCCGAAATCGTAAGACTTAACCCGGTAAAGCTTGTCATACGCACCATCGGTCTCTTTGGTACTCATTGCTGCGACCGTATGGCCCTTTTCCTTTAGCAGAATAGCGGTTTCTTTCGCAATAACGCTGGAGGCTCCGGCAAATAAAAATGTTTTACTCATCTTTTTCTTTTTGATATTGAGTTTTGTGTTATTACCCTTTGCAGGTTGCTTTTAAACCGGTTAATGCTGCTGCTCCTTTTTGCGCTGTGTTTGGTTTTTGATTTTTCTACCCGGATTCGCCACAATTTGTAACTGGAAAATTTCAGGTGTTGTTTCATTAGTGTTTTTACTGCGGACTCGTTTAATCCGAACTGTTTTTTAATAGCGTCAAACGTGGTTCTGTCTTCCCAGGCCATCTCAATAATACGGTCAAGGGCATTTTCTTTTAATTGTTCTTTTGGCCCGTTTGTTTCTTCCATATACGCCATCGGAGAGGGTAGCCCACTGTAATTACAAAAATTCAAATCTTCATTTGCCATCGTTAAATAATTTTTCCAGTTTTTGAAAACGATAATCAAAAATTTCTTTTATTTTATTCCTTATATATAAGGAGTTTACAATCGATCCAATAAAACCAAGTGGAATCTTGTAATGCAAAATATCTGTCATCTCAACACCGCCAGGAACTTCTTTCAAAAAGTGTTTATGGTGCCAAAATGAATAGGGACCGAAACGTTGTTCATCTACAAAATATTGGTGGTGCAGCACATGTGTTATTTCGGTCACCCATTGCATACCGATCCCTAAAACAGGTGTTACTTTGTATTCAATGATCTGGCCGGGATACATTTTTTTTATGTCTTCCTGATCCGATAGAATTTTAAACCCCATGTAGGTGGGAGTTATTACCGCGAGATTGGCGGGAGAACTCATAAAGTCCCACACGGAACCTATATCGCTCTTTAAAAATTGAGATGTTTTTAATGTGTGTAGCATAACGATTCTAAAGGTACATATTTTGTTTAAGAAAATCTGTAAAAGGTTAAACAAAATTACCAAAGCTTAACAAATTGGGCAGCCAGGGGTTAAAACACCCGCATTTTCAGCCTATGGTTTGATGATGGTTGAGTTTTTGTTAAGATTTGAACAGGCCTTTGCAGATGCCTAACAGCATTCGAGGAGTTATTGGTAATGGAGTAAAACGTGAGTATTTGGTTAATTTAATCACGATTTACCTTGTTTTAGCTGTTCAAAGCATCAGCTTGAGGATTACTTTCCGATTATTTTTCGGCCGAGTTTTTGCCGTAGGTCAGTTTAAACTCAGTGCGCCTGTTTTTTGAATGTTTTTCTTCGCTGCATGGTGTAGCATTATCGCAGGCATTCAATAATTTTTTTTCGCCGTATCCGATACCAATTATCCTGCTTCTGCTTATGCCTCTGGAGACGATGTAATCAACCGCATAGTTCGCCCGTTTTTTAGACAGTTCAAGGTTGTATGCGTCATTTGCGCGCGAATCGGTATGCGAACCTATTTCCAGAGCCAGACGGGTATTGGTTTTCATAGCATAAATGGCTTTATCAAGTCTTTTTTGTCCGATTGAGTCAAATTTATAATCGTCAGTGTCATAATAAATGTTCTCGATGATGGTAACGGTTTCATCTGGTTTTTCCATTCGGCTTACTTCCAGCCACGGATCATCTACATGGTACTCGCCCATCCAGGCTTTGTCCACCTCCAGCAACTTATACTCAAATCTGCCATTATGAAGCACCACACGTTTGTAAATTCTCTTTTTGCTATCCGCTATGTATAACACCGCATCACTGGTGTCGGTAACAAACTCGATAAAACCTGCTAAATCCTCCTTCAAACTTTTAAACGTGAACTTACCTTCTTCACCGGTTTTAATGATCTCCTTTTCCTTGCCGGTTGAATCGCGCAGTGTGAGTCGAATGTTCTTAAGTGGTTTTTTGTTTTCACCATAAATATAACCGCTTAGCTTAATAGCAAGATCAAGATCAGTGATTAATAACTCAGGCATTAGGTTTTTTTCAACGGGTAGTATTTTATATTCAAATTTATCTTTACCCACGTAAAACGTTTTAATTATTTTGCCGTCGCAGGCGGCCATAATAACGCGGGTATTGGAAGGTAGATTGAGATCTTGTTCATCCATGTCTAGCAGATAGGTTTTTTCAGGGTCTAAATTTCTGAAAATGAAACAGCCTGATTGATTGACCGATATGCTATCAATCGTTTTGCCTTGAGAGTCCAGGAGGCGTATGCGTATGTTTTCGAGAGGAATATCGCCTTTTTCGCCGTAACGTAGTTTTCCTGCAAGCGTTAATTTTTCACTGAGTTCCATTGTTTGCAAACTGGCTGAGTCCACCGGCACTTTCCTGAAAATGTGTTTTTTGCCTTCTGATAAATAAGCCGTACGAATAATTTTCCCGTCTTTTCCCTTTAGGTAATAACTGGATTTTCGCGTTAATGTTTGATCATTGGTTTCAAAGTAAGCTATGTAATGTTTTTCAGGAATGACGTTCCTGAATTTAAAAAAGCCAAGTTTAGTAGTAGATCCGGAGTCTAATAGGTTGTTTTTACTGTCTAGCAGATATATTTTTTTGTTGGCGACTGGTTTTAGTTTGCTTTGGTTTTGAAAACACCCGTTGTGGTCCAGTACCACATTTTCGTCCACTTCGAGTTCAGATAACGTATATTTTTCCGGGGGCAATAGTTTAAATTTAAAAGCATCTTTTCCTGTAATAAACAGTTTCAGTTTTTTCCCGTTTTTGTCAGAGAGTGTCACAATTGTTCCATATGGAAGATTAATACCTTCTTCTGGTATTTCAACCAGGTAACTTTGGTCCCCGGGTAGATTCTTAAAAACAAAGCTCCCAAATTCATTGGTAGTTGCGCTTTCCACTACATCTCCATAATTATTTATCAGATTTATTTTGGCATTTGCAATAAAAAGAGCCGGGTTATTGCTATAGGTGAGTATACCCGAAAGGCTCAGGTCATCGTCGGAATAGATTTCCTGTAAAACACTTTTTTCGAGAGGAAGATTTTTAAAAATAAACCGATTTTCACCAATCCCCTGCGATACCCGAACAATCTCGTCGTCATCGTTTGCCAGGTAAAATCTCGCTTTTTCTTTCATTTCGGCGTCTTGTGGCTCAACCGAAAGCATAAACGTTTTTTCGCCATATAGATTCATAAATTCAAACAATCCCTGGCTAGTGGTGTGTAATGAATCGATCCGCTCACCTGTTGAGTTCATCAAATAAACAAGTGTATTTTTTGCAGGGTCTTTCATGTTTTCTGTGAGCAATAATTTACCGCTAACCCTTGTCGCTTGCGAATTGAAGGAGAATGTATAAATATCATCGCCACCATTTCTATTTGAAGAAAAGTACCCGCTTATAGCATTTGCAAACACAATTCCAAAATCGTCCCCCGAACTATTAAGAGGTTGACCTTCGTTTTTTTTGAGTAACCATTTCCCGTTAAAAAAGTAGGAAGAAAATATATCGAAGCCTCCGATGCTGTTATGCCCCATGGATGAAAAGAATAAGATTCCGTCATCACGGATATAGGGATATTCCTCATCCGCATTGGTATTTATGCCTGCACCCAGATTTTCAGGTTTGGCCCAGCCTAAGGAAGTTTTATGACAAACGTAAATGTCCTTGCCTCCGTATCCCCCCTCCATATCACTGGAGAAAAAAAGGAGTTTACCATCTTTTGATAAGCTTGCATGGCCGGTAGAATACAAATCGCTGTTATAGGGAAATGGAGTGGTTTCCCACCAGACATTGGCTTTTTTTTCAAAAACATATAATTTTGCTTTGTTTACAAAATCTCTGGTTTTGTTTTTGTATTCCACACGGGTTAAATACAAAATGGTTTGATCAGTGTTTAATGCTACCGGCCCATCGTGATAAAGTCCATTAATTTTTGTTGAGAAAGGTTTTATATTTTTTATGGTGTTATTTATAATGGAAGCCTGGAAGACATCGGTATAAGGTATTTGATTCAGATCGACAGAAGGCGAATTATTAACAAGGTCTTTCGCTTGACTGGCAACAAATAAAATGCCGTTTCCGTATGGTACTGCACAAAATTCTGATGCCGCCGTGTTTACACCATTCAGCAGATCTACCGTATATTCTGGTTTTAGATGGGGTGTTTTTGACGTGTCTTCAATAGCCGGTTGCCAGGCGCCCTGTAAAAGCAGGTGGAAAAATAAGGAGATAATTGAAAATTTTATTTTCATGTAAGTTATAACAAACGTGTGGTGGTAATTTTCGATTTTTTAGCGGTAAAATCAAAGCTTAGTGAAATTTCGTGTGAACCGGACGAAATCTTTGAGATTCCTCTGAAACCATAATCGTAACTATACCCGATTCTGAATTTATCTTGTATATGGTATTGTATAAGACCAACAAGGTTGTAACTGCTCCGCAACGAAATTCCGAAGATGACTTTATTTTTAATTAAAAAGTTGGCGTTTACATCCGTATTGATGTTTTTTCCTGTCACACTCTTTATCATAAGCGAGGGATTAAATATGAGCCCATCATTCACCAAAAATCCTTTACCTAAAGTAAGAAAAATATGTTGGTTAAGATCGTAAAATTTCGTGGGAGAACCTGATCTCGAATTCGTTTCAAATAATTTAGGGGAGGTAAGGTGTGTGGCACTGATACCCAAATAGAAGGAACGTGTGTAATAATAAATGCCGGCGCTCATATCAAACCTGACAGCCTGAGTTACCGAATTTGTTTGTAGTGTGGGTTCATTTTTATCATACAGGTCAAGTTTGGATGTGTTAAAATTGTACGCTACCGCGCCGGCTGAAACCCCAAAAGAAAAGATGCCTCGCGCCAATTTAATTCGGTAACAATAGTCAACGTAACCGGTTAGCCAGTTTTTCGGTCCAATGGTTTCCTGAACCAGGTGACCACCTATTCCCATTTTATTTGACTGGATTGGTGTTGAGAAACTGAAATTATTTGTTTGGGGCGCTCCTGACACATTTACCCATTCCTTTCGTGATAATAAGGTTATCGAGGGAACATCCTTGCTCCCGATATACGCAGGGTTTATCAATACACGATTAAACATGTACTGGCTGTATTGTGGGTCCTGTTGGGCAACCATTTGTATGCCAATGATAATGAATGTGGTGATAAAAGTAGTTTTCATCGCATCAATTCAACCCATCCGGTTGTTTTCTTTCCATCAATTTCAATGATATAATAGTAGGTACCTGCTGATAAATTGTCTCCATGGCGGTCTTCTCCTTTCCAACGTGTGTTATGATTATCATAGTCTTTTCCATCCCAAACCAGATCCCCCCAACGATTAAAAATGCTTATTCGGTTGCCGCGATAATCCTCAATATGTTCTACATAAAAGAAGTCATTATAACCATCGCTGTTTGGCGACAAACCGTTATGGATAATTAATCGGCAGGGACCTGATCCATGCAATATGTCCCATTGTCCCGTACGTAGGTTCCCTTTTTTGTCTTTCACCACAAAACTGTAAGTGCCGACACCCAGGTTCAGAAGAGTTGAAACAGTATCCGAAAGCAATACCCCATTCTTAAACCAGGTATAACGAAAGGGACCGTTTAACCCGCTTGTGTTTAGTACCGCTGAAGCATCATTTGAACTGTAGCAGGTCATGGCGGTTGTAAAAGAATAAACGGTAAGAATCCCGTTTCCAATAACGTCGGGTTGAAGAAATCCCTGTGTTAGTCTCGAGGTTTGGTTCGAATTAGCAACATCATCAATGATGGTTTCGCCAACGTTATAATAAACAACAAGAGATCCATTTGCATCTGGTATGCTCGCAATACCGCCTGAGGTATTAACAACAAAGGGCGCAACAGATTGCCCATGTGCTGGTTTAGCTACGAGGAATGTTATATACATTATGAGTAGTAATCTCATTTGCCTTATGGTCGTAAAATAAGGTAAGAAAATGTGGCGGTAACGTTCGCTAAAATTGCCGAAGAACTTAAGTTAAATGAGATCACCCCTGGTGCTGAAACCCATGCATTACATAACGTGAGATTGCCAACTACTGCCGTGTGATCATTTAACGTTAGTACGAGCATATCCCCAACAAGAGCTCCTGGGATGGATAACGATACTACATTTGTACTACTAATAATCAACGAGATATTGGTTTTTTGAATGGTTCCGTGGTACATGATCGAAAACGGGTCGCTGCTTGTGCCGAGTTTTATGTTGCCGCCGGTTACATCAAAAAAAGCAGAGGGCGTTTGTGTACCAATGGCAACACTCCCAGTCGACATAATCCTGAGGCGCTCTGTATTATTTGTCCGAAAGGAGAGGTCGTTTGCATTTGTTGTGCCAATAAAATTCGTGTTGGCATTTATGCCATTGTTACCAGTAGTTGACCAAGCGGCACCTGAAATGTCAACGCTATTTCCGCCATTGGATAAATTGAGGGTGTTTCCCGCAATTGAAAGGACTTGTGGCGGTACGTTAATGGTGTTTGTAGGATACACGCCGGTAACGGAGGCGTTGCCGGTGCCAGTAATTGTTGGTGTTACTGCACTGATCGTATAATTGGGCGCAGCCCCGTTCAGAAAGACATTGGCTCCCGGATTCACCGTGGTTGTGGCTGGAAGTAGCACGTTGCCACCCCCGCCGGATAAGGATAAGTTATTCCCTAAAACGGATAAAGTTTGAGGGGGGACGCTTATCGTTTGCAACGGATAAATCCCTGATACAGACGCGTTCCCACCTCCAACAAGAGTTGGTGTTACCGAACTGATCGTATAATTTGGAGAGATGCCATTCAGACTAACATTTGTTCCCTGCGTAATAGTTGTGGTTGGGGGGAACTGGAGGCTCACGCTGTTCCCGCCGGAAATGCTAAGTGTGTTAACGTTGATAGACAATGAAGGTGTGTTTACGGTATAAGATGGATACGATCCGCTCACGGCATTACCACTAACAAATACTGTTTGGTTAGGTTGTGAATTAGTGATAACCGTTCCGTTTATCACGATGCCATTGCCGGCAGCATAATTTCCTGGAAGAGCAACACTATTTCCATTTGAAATGGATAAGTTATTATTGTTAATACTTAGTGTAGGTGACGCAATTTGTAGTGAATAAATTCCTGGTGAGTTATTTAGAACGCTGTTTGGCGCATTAATGTTTATTGTTGGAGCAGGGCTGGCATTGGCCGCGTATAAGGCGTATGGTACAGATAGAAAGCCGCTGCGCCCCCCCAAAGCGGTAGACCCCCCGCCGAGATCCATCCATACTTCGTAGCTCACATCCCCAGTTTGCCATGTGATTCCCTGAAACGATCCTGATTGGACGGTTCCTGCACCAATGCGCAGATTAAAATAACCAAAATCATTGGTAACAATCGAATGTATTTCCTGGTAGGCAGGTGTTACCGCCAGCATGGTGTTGTAAATTTTGAATTCCACCTGAATTGCAGTATTTACTTTTGCCAGTCCGGCTCCATCCCTGGCTATGGCCTGGTAAGGAATGTAAGCGGGAACCTGTCCGACGGAGATCGAAATGAAAGCACACAGGGCGAAAAACAAGGTTATACTGTTTTTCTTCCCAGAAATTGGAAACAAGACCATTCGTATCTTTTTTAACGTTAACGCCGGTTTTTTATTTAAGCAAAAGTGCGGGTACAAATAACTTTATTGCCGGATTTTTAAGTGTCCCAAAGTTATTCAATTTTTTTAATTACACGACTAGTTAACTCACATGCATTATATCAAAAAACCGGAAAAAAGAATGGCAGATCCGCTTCATAAGCCAAATTTTGATACCTCGCGGTATATTAATTTGTAAATAATTTAGTTCAGATGAAAGCAAAAATTTCTACAGGTGAGATTTTTACGAAAAGTGTTTTTTGAGAATACCTGTTATCTATTGATGTCAGTCACACACTTAGTGTTTACTGAGACGTTGTTGAACATAAGAATGTTTCTCGCGGAACTGACTACTTTTTTGCGCAACTAATACTGTTTATCTATCAAACTTTCTTTTTTAATTTTCTTTTAATTCGGATCTAAAGTGAACTCAATTAAAATATAAAATTTGCATTTTAAGGAAGGAATTATATACCCTTAAACTGGGTTTAATAGTGAATTGAACGTTCATGAAAAAACACTTATTCCTAAAAACAAGCATATATTCTCTAAAATCAACACCTGTTACTTTGTGATTTTTCCTCTCTTTTTTCGATGTAATTTTGTTTCAGAAAGCATTAATAGGTAGCAGGTAAATAAAAGAAAGGTCTGGATTGAGCGTGTGTTTGAAGACTGGATGAATGATGCGGCAGTTTGGTTTAAGTGGGATTAGTATTGAATTTTAACTAGAGAACAGTGATTTTAGTGAGGGGAATAATCAATACGTTGGATACAGGAGGTTATTATTTGTTGATTAATTCGAATGATGAAACGGTCGTTTGCGAAATCCGATCTTATGTAGCTGAAGAATTGTTACTTAATAATAAGCACATTGAAAAAGCGATCGACAACAAAAGTGCAACGAAAGAGTTCGAATTTTTAACAGAGTAATTAGGAACAAAATAGTAAGAAGAAAGAATGAAATTGACCTTTTACAATTGACGGTTATTGGTTTTTATATTGTCTGGCAGTAAAGGGCTTAACGCGTTTGTGTTTTGTTCTTAAGTTAAGCCCTGCTGTCAGCCTTTAGCAAATTTGAAGTAAGAATGATTTGAGTAACAAGTTTTTGAGGAGTAATTGTTATGTTCTTTTAAAGATGTCTGACAGTGCAGGGCCTTAACGTGTTTGTGTTTTGTTTTATTCTTAAGTTAAGCCCTGCCTTCAGCTTTTTGCAAATTTGAAGTTTAAAATGGTTTGAGTAACAGGTTTTTGAAGAGTGATTCTTATGTTCTTTTAAAGTAGTCTGACTGAGCAGGGCCTTAACGTGTTTGTGTTTTGTTTTATCCTTAAGTTAAGCCCTGCCTTCAGCCTTTACCAAATTTGGAGTAAAAAAAGTGATTTGAGCGATAAGTTTTTGAGGAGTGATTGTTATGTTCTTTTAAAGATGTCTGATAGTGCAGGGCCTTAACGTGTTTGTGTTTTGTTTTATTCTTTAGTTAAGCCCTGCCTTCAGCCTTTAACAAATTTGAAGTTAGAAACGGTTTGAATGATAAGTTTTTTTGGAATAGTTGTTATGTTCTTTTAAAGTAGTCTGACGGAGCAGGGTCTTAACGCGTTTGTGTTTTGTTTTATTCCTAAGTTAAGCCCTGCCCTCATTCTGTAAGAGGTATGAAGCGCCAAATACTTGAAGCGCCGGGTTCAAAATAATTGATGATTACGTTCTTTTAATTTAAAAATGTCTGACTGCGCGGGCCTTAACATGTTTGTGTTTTGTTCTTAAGTTAAGCCCTGCCGTGAGTTTTTAAAAGTTCAAATTTTAATTGTCGGAGTATTGTAATTGTCAGCGAAGTATCGTGTTCGGTCTTTACAATAAGATGACAGCATGGGTCTTAGCGTGTTTGT